>Ga0208138_100203_pt1 | contig 33469 bp, 33 predicted proteins | sample AntRauMetaRauer3_FD_184786 | JGI IMG/M metagenome (GOLD analysis project Ga0208138, IMG submission 184786) | Saline lake microbial communities from Rauer Lake, Antarctica, in enrichment culture - Antartic Rauer Lake 3 Metagenome Rauer3 (SPAdes)... ... | reverse complement strand
CCTGGGCGGGGACGAAGGACCGCCACGCCGTCACCACCCAGCTGTTCGCCGTCCGCGACCTCGACGCCAGCCAGGTGCCCGAGATACGGGACGCCGACGTCGAGGTCGTCGGACGCGCGGGCCGCGGCCTCCAGTTCGGCGACCTCGCCGGCAACGCCTTCGAGATCGTCGTCCGGGAGCCCGACGCGCCCGAGCAGGCCGACGCCGCCGCCGAAGAGCTGGAAGCCTTCGGCGCTGGCACGCTCGCGGTCCCGAACTTCTTCGGCCAGCAGCGCTTCGGCAGCAAGCGCCCCGTCACCCACGAGGTCGGGCTCGCCATCCTCCGGAACGACTGGGAGGGCGCCGCGATGGCGTACCTCGGCGCGCCCACAGAACACGAGCCCGAGGACTCCCAGGCCGCCCGCGAGTACGTCGAGGAGACGCGGGACTGGCAGGGCGCCCTCGACGAGTTCCCGCAGCGGCTGCGATACGAGCGCACGATGCTCCACGAACTCGCGGACGGCGGGAGCTTCCGGGACGCCGTCGAGACGTTCCCGTCGAACCTCCAGCGGCTGTTCGTCAACGCCGCCCAGTCGTACGTCTTCAACCGCGTGGTCTCCGAGCGCATGGAGCGCGGGCTGCCGTTCCACGAGCCAGTTGCGGGCGACGTGGTGTGGTTCGCTGACACCGACGCCGTCGCCGAGGTCGCCCAGCCCGACCCCTCGCGCGAGCAGCGCGTCACCGAGTCACGCGTGGACGTGATGGCGCGGCACTGCGAGCGCGGCCGCGCGTTCGTCACCGCTCCCCTCGTCGGCACCGACACCGAGTTCGCAGACGGCGAACCGGGCGACATCACTCGGGGCGTCCTCGACGACCTCGACCTCGCGCCCGCTGACTTCGACCTCCCCGGAAACTTCGACTCCCAGGGCACCCGCCGCGCGGTCCTCCTCCGTCCCGACCTCACCATCGGCCAGGACCCGCTCACCTTCGAGTTCGCGCTCCCCTCCGGGAGCTACGCCACGGTCGTCCTCCGCGAGTTCCTCAAGTCCAGCCCGCTCGAACTGTGATTGGTAGCGTGGTAGAAGCGCAGACAGCGCCGCGCGTGGAGGCCACCAACGGACGAGTAGGCTGTCAGAACCGTTGTCAACTCCCTAACTGAATCTCCCGGACGAAATGCAGCGCCGCAGAATGCTCCAGTTGACGGGCGCAGCGCTCGCGGCTACCGTCGGCACCGGGTACGCCGTCGAAGAGAACACCGCCGGTTCGGTCCAGCCAGGCGACGACCCGATCGAGTTCGAGAACTCCCGGGAACTGCTGCTCGAACCGTCGTTGCTCCCCGAGGACGGCTGGACCCAGGGGGAGGTTCAGGAGGGCGACATCCTCGACGCGAGCGTGACGTTCCAGCGGGAGGTCGGCAGTGAGGGAGACAGCTGGATCGTGATTTCCGCGGCAGCGGGCCGCGACACCGAGTCCGAGGCGACGGACCTCTATGGGGAACTCGCCGCCAACTTCCTCGACCGAGTCGGCGAAGCGCGGACGATGGACCTCGACCTCGCGAGCGAAGCCGCCATCGCGGGATACGACGGGTACACCACCGCGGTATTCCGCGACGTGAACTGCGTCGGCGCCGTCTGGTTCACCGACTGCACGGATTCCGCCGTCTGTCTCTCGCACGTCGGCCGCTGCGAGAGACTGGCGCGGACCAAGCGTCAGTCGTGGCGCGGAGCGGCCACGAGCGGAGGGAGTGGTGGCGAGGGGAGCGACGATGCGGGTGTCGGCAGCGAGAGTGGAGCGTCCGAGTACGTCGACGAGGTCGACAGGCAGGTCTCGCTCGCGTACGGCGAGACCGCGGCAGTGTCGAATGGCGTGGAGACGACGGTGTCCGAGGGAACGCTCTACGACCAGATGGGCACCCAGACGCCCCAGGAACGGGACCGCTTCCTGGTAGTTCCAGTCGAAGCGACGAACACGAGCGACCAGCCGCGTACGATACCCGACCAGACGGACTCGTGGGAGGTGCTGTTCGGGGACCAGCAGCTCGACAACGTGTTCCGCTTCGGCGCACTCGGCGCGGAAGGGTACCAGGCCCTCGAGGGCGGCGAAGTACAGGGCGGCGTCCGCCGGGAGGGCGTCCTCCTCTTCGAGGTCGACGAGGGCTTCGAAATCGGCGACATCGACGTGCTCTGGCAGGACCGCCTGTGGGTCTCCGGTAACCTCGACGGCGACATCGACGTCCGCTGGAGCGCAGACGGCTAGGCGTGCCGCGGGGACGAGGGGGCCAATCCACTGGAGCTGGGGCGGAACTCTGTTCTTTTGCGCGCCGAGCCGCCTCGAATCCGGCCCGCTTGGCCTGTGAGGCGTCGACAACCGCGCCTGTGACGTTCTCAATCGACTACGGCCGAGCGCCGAGTACGGATGGTTAGCTGTCCGAGTCTGTGTCACCGTCGTCGCTGTCCGAGTCACTGTCACCGTCGTCGCTGTCCGAGTCACTGTCACCGTCGCCGCTGTCCGAGTCTATCTCGCCGGCGCCGCTGTGCGAACCAGTGTGGGGGTTGCTGTTCGATTCCGATTCGGCCGTCGTTCGGGCGGCGGCCACCTCCGGTGGCTCCGGGGACGTTCCAGCGTCGACGTCGAGGACGTAGAGGACGACTGGAGGGAAGAGATACGAGGCAATCGCCAGTATCGCGAAGAGGGGGTCGACGAAGACGAGCAGTCCGAACGCGGTGAGTGCCGCGGTCGCGACGGCGTGGATCGCAGTGTCGGTGTACCCCCGGTAGTACTCCCACAACCCACGGATCCACTGGGTCGCCGCCGTTGTCGGCCCCTGGTCGATTCCAATCACGGACAGTTCGACGTAGGCGGCCCACGGGCAAGAACCCTCAGTCGAACCCCGACAGTGTGCTCGGCAGGCGGGTCCACCCGCCGAGCGAACGACGGTCCTGCGCCAGGCCGGGCGGCCGGACGCCCGAGACGCCCGAAACACCGCCCTTTTGCAGACGGGCGACCACCACCAGACCAATGGAGTGTTCGCGGTGTGGCACGCCACTGGAGAAGCCGGGCGACTACTGCCTGGTGTGCCGGACCGCGAACTGCGACGCGGTGGTGGCTGACTGCAGCCGCGAGCGCGCGACGCTCACCTTCCTCGACGACGAGGACGTGGTCGGGCAGACCGACGTGACGACGGTCCCGGAGGACGGCGCGGAGACGGGCGTGATAGAGCTCCGGAACTTCGCGGGCAGGGTGGCCGACGAGATCCGCAGAAAACGGCCGGAGGACGTGTTCGTCGCGGGCGCCCACGAGGTCATCCGGGCGGTGCGCGCGGACCTCCACCACGACGTCTACCGCGTGGAGCCAGACGACCCCGTGCAGTCGGTGCTCGACCGCCGCGGCGACCGCGTGCTGGAGGTCGTCGACAAGCCCGCGCGGGAGAAAATCGGTGGCCGGCACTCGACGCTCATCGGCGACCGCGACGGCCAGCAGGCCATCCGTACGGTCGCCGCCCACCCGAACGTCAAGAAGGTGATTCCGGGTCCCATCGACGCCGGTGGCTCGGGCTCCCGCACCGGTGTCCGCGCGAAAGTCACCCGAGCGGACGACAACGGCAACCTCCGGCTGCTCGTGCGAGACGGCTCCAGCGTCCAAGAGAACCGCGTGGTCACCACGGCGATGAGCCGGGAGACCGGTGAGCGCGTCCGCGAGGACCTCAACGGCGCGCTCTCCGAGAAAGCGCTCCGGGAGTAAGCAACTGGACACCGCCTCGTCGGGCCGAGCCGACCGCCGCCGTACCGAAACCCGCTTGGTCGCTTCGACCGCCGGTACGGACGTCCCCATGTACGACTCCGAGACGGTCCAGTTGGCGACGCTCTGGTTCGTCGTGATGACGTTCGTTCAGACCGGCTCCACGAACGCCGACAGCGGCCTCTTGACCGCGGTCAGCCTGCTCGCGCTCCTCCTCGTCTGGGTCCTCCCCGCCGTGATACTCGGCCGCCTCGCGCTGAACGTGCTGGCGGACTGACCGAAGCCACACGCGTTCCTGTGCTCTCCCTGCGGTCGGGCGCACGGCTCACGGGTCGCTACGCTCCCCGTTCGCTATAACGTGGCCTCGCTGCGCTCGGCCACGCAACTCGCGGCTCCTTCCGGTCGCCGCTCGTTCGTTCCGTTTCCTCGCTCCGCTCGGAAACGCGACTCGTAGCGTTTATGTGCGCGACGACGGTAGACGCTTCCACTATGGCTAACCAGAGCTCCACCGGGAGTGCCGGCCGGTTCGGCGCGCGCTACGGGCGCGTCTCGCGCCGCCGGGTCTCCGACATCGAGGGCACGATGAACGAAGACCACGTCTGCCCGGACTGTGGCGCGGACGCCGTCTCCCGAAAGGGGACTGGCATCTGGCAGTGCGGCAAGTGCGACCACAAGTACACGGGCGGCGCGTACCAGCCCCAGACCCCTGGTGGCAAGACGGTCACGCGCTCGATTCGGACCGCGCTCGGCGAGAGCGCCGACGGCGAAAACGGCGACGAGGCGTAACGCCCCATGTCGTACAAGTGCTCGCGCTGCAAGCGCGACGTCGAACTCGACGAGTACGGCGGCGTGCGTTGTCCGTACTGCGGCCACCGCGTGCTCCTCAAGGAGCGCAGCCGCGACGTGAAGGAAGTCAGCGTCGAGTAGGCGTGGCGCACTCGACGGAGCTCGTTTTCCGGTACGACTCGCCCGCCGTCGCGTCAGTCGTCGCCAGTAGCGTCGCCGTCGAGGCGGGTGACATCGAGGGCGACCGCAGCGAGGCGGCCGTCACCCGCGACGGCGACACCGTGACAGTGACCGTCGACGCTGGCGACCTGACGGCGCTGCGAGCGGGCCAGAACACGTGGCTGACGCTCGTCGAGGTGGCGGAGCGCGCGTCCGAGTCCGCCCGCCGCCGCGCCGACTGACCGACGAGTCGTGAGCGGCTGAACGTCGGGCTACCGGGCCGAAACGCCGAGAGACGGGACGTGACGCCGCCCGACCACAAAGCGGGGGTTTTTCCGTCGGGCGACCGACCGGACACGTATGCAGGGTAACCTACCGCCGGAAGCGCAGGAGAAACTCGAGCAGCTCCAGGACCTTCAGGAGAAGGCCCAGAACGTCGCGGCCCAGAAGCAGCAGGCCGAACAGCAGCTCTCGGAGGCCGAGACGGCGCTCGACGCACTCGGCGACATCGACGACGACACTACGATGTACCGCGAGGTCGGCGAGCTCCTCGTGGAGACCGACTACGACGAGGCTCACGACGACCTCGACGAGAAGGTCAGCGACCTCGAGATCCGCGTCGAGACCCTCCAGAAGCAGGAGGAGCGCGTCCAGGAGCAGTTCGAGAGCCTCCAGGAGGAGCTCCAGGAGATGCTCGGCGGCGCCGGCGGCGCGATGGGCGGCCCGAGCGCGTAACGGATGCCGACCGACGAAGCGGTCGTCGAGACGGCAGCCGAGGCCGCCGAAGGCCTCGTGCTCGACCGACTCAAGACCAGTGACGTGGACGATCTCGACATCACGGTGACGTTCGAGGACGGCGTGCTCGACGTGGACGTCTACGTCCGTGCGCCGGACGCGGACGCCGACGTGGAACAGGTCGCGGACGACGCCGCGCTCGCCGCGCAGGCGGCCGTCGACGACCTGTTCGCGGCGGAGTAGGCGGCGATTTCTCGCCGTTCGCCACGCTCGCAGCGACTGCTGTCGACTGGTAGCTACGGGACCGCGGCCGCGAGCCGGACGGAGCCGTTCGCGAGCGGCGGGCCGTGGCCCGGGCACGCCCACTCGAATTCGGGCGCGCGACGACACAGCGACCGCACACTGTCCTCGACTTGGGCGGCGTCGTAACTCGTGAACCGGCCGGTGGGTCGCAGGTCGTCGCCGAGTCCGTACACGAGGTCGCCCAGGAACGCGACCGAGAGCTCCTCGTGAACGTACGCGACGTGGCCGGGCGTGTGGCCTGGCGTGTGGTACGCGCGGAAGCCGCCGAGTTCCCCGCCGTCGGTGATGGCTCGAACCGGGAGGTCCGGCAGGTCGAGGCGGCGGTAGTAGAGTCGGTGAAGGGCTTCGAGGCCGTTGCGAGCGGTCCACGGCGGCAGCCGGTCGCCAGCGACGTACAGCGCCTCCAGTTCGTGGACGTAGACCGGGGCGTCCAGTTCCGGTGTGAGCCTCGCGAGCGTCCCGACGTGGTCGGCGTCGTAGTGTGTCAGCAGGACGCGGTCGACGTCCCCCGGTTCGACGCCGGCGTTGCGCAGGCCGTCCCGGACGGTCGATTCGTCGCCCGGCCACCCGGCGTCCACGAGCGTGGTCTCGCCGTCGTCGACCACGTAGACGTTCGGCATGTCCCGGGTCGAGCAGTCGACGTGCGTGACGCCGGCCGGGAGCTGTGCCGTCATAATTGAACCTGCCCGAGGGAGTGACCTGAGTGTTTCCCCGGCTACGTGAGGAAGAAGACGAGGACGCTGATGGTGACCGTCGCGAGAATCGCGAGCCCCGCGATGGCCCCGCCCATCGCGATGACGGCGTTGGCGTGGCTGGCGAGCGTCTCCGTGCGGTCGTTGCCGAAGACGGTGACCTCCGCGCGCTCGCTGGCCATCCCGCCCTCGACCGGTTCGAGGTCGTCGACGGCCTCCTCGGTGAGGTCGACGACGACGTCCGTGAGGTCCTCCCAGTCGATGGCGGCGCCGACCTGGTTCGTGGACTCGACGGTGTTCACGATGTGGGTGTCCGTCGTCATGATCTCGGCGTGGTCGACGCCGACGGCGTCCAGGGCGTCGAGGAGTTTCTCGCGCAGGCCGGGCTCCATGTTGTTGCCGTCGACGAGCACGTAGGCGGTGCGCTCGCTGCCGGTCTCCAGGACGGAGACGCGGACGCCGAGCGGGCCGACGCCGTCGCTCGGCCGCCAGGGCGTGCGGTCCCAGGCGACACCGAGGCGGATGACGTGCTCGTCGGCGTTCCGGAGCTCTCTGGCGGCGGCGCCGGCCGCCTGGATCATCTGGAAGGAGCGCTTGCTGCCCGGGTAGACGTGCCCGAGGTCGTCGCCGTCGAGGCCGTTGTTGGAGTTGTGGGCGTCGACGAGCAGCACGTCGTCCATCCCTTCGACGCGCGCCTCGGCGGCCGCCGACAGCCCGACGGCGTACTCGACGTCGTCGGCGAACCCTGGCGCGTACGTGGAGACGAGTAACGCCTTGTCGTCGAAGGCCTGCCCGAGGAGTTTTGCCTCGCCCTCCTGGACGCGCACCGGCCGGGTGGCGGTGTCGGTGTACTCGATGTTCTCGTAGGCCTCGGCGGCGGCGTCGACGAGCGTGTCGACCTCGCGCTCGGTGACGAGATTGAAGTCGTGGCCGGCGGTGGCGTGGGGCGGGAACGCGAGTCCCGACGCGGACTCGGCGACCCGCTGAGGCAGGTTCCCGCCGCCGATCTCGCCCATCGGGCCGGGGTGAATCATCGGCAGCACGAAGCGGGCCTTCTCGGTCTCGTCGCTCGTCCGGCGGAACGACAGCACGGTGACGGGGACGACGGCCTCCTCGCCGATCTGCTCGAAGAAGTCCTCCAGTTCCCGCGTGCCCTCGGCGATGTGACCGATGAAGCCGCCGACGAAGTCCAGCACGCTGACGTCGAGGCTGCGCTTCCACGGCCGGTCGATGACGAGCACGAAGCCGTAGGCGACGCCGCCGTAGAGGGCCGTCATCGCCACGAGCAGCAGGAAGTCCTCGGGCGTGAACGCGTACTGGATCTCGGGCGGGGCGCGGGCGGGCCGAGAGAGGTACGCCTGCATCAGCGGGCCGCCCTCGGTGAGGTAGTTCATCGTGCCGCTGTAGACGAACAGGAGGACGCCTGCGGTGCCGGTCTGGATGCCCGCCGGTACTGCGGACACCAGCAGGGAGTTCCGGGAGACCGCGAGGATGACGAGGAAGCGGACCGCGAACACGAGCGCGAGCGCGGCGACGAGCGCGTCGAAGACGAAGTTCTGGCCGAGTCTCGGGACGAGGAGGGCGACGACGCCCGCGAGGACGAGTACCACCACTACCAGGACCTCGCAGGCGACCGCGAGCAGCGAGGAGCGGTTGTACGTGAGTTGGCCGCCGAAGTAGCGGTCGACGGGGGTGGTCGCGATGCTCGCGACGACGGTCGGGACACCGATGAAGAAGACGCCCTGCCAGGCGTCCTCCAGGACGTACTGGCTGTCGAATGCGGCGACTCCGGCGAGCGCCGCGATGACGAGCGACAGTGCGACGCTCGTGTACCACCGCGGGGCGCGGAAGATGTACTTCGAGAGGCTCGCCAGTTCGCCCTGGGTCTCGGTCATACTCGCACCACCTGGTCGGTTACTGCGCGCAGACGTCGACGAAGTTCTCGAACACCGCTTCCCCTTCCTCCGTGTGGGCGACCTCGGGGTGCCACTGGACGCCGTAGAGGTCGCGGTCGGCGTCCCCCATCGCTTCGACGGCGCAGATGTCGCTCTCTGCGGTCCGCGTGAACCCCTCGGGGACGTCGACGACTTCGTCGGCGTGGCTCGCCCACACCCGGGTCTCCGGGGCGAGCGACCCGACGACGGGGTCTGACTCGTCGAGGATACGGACGTCGACGTCGGCGTAGCCGCCGTAGTCGCCGGACTCCACGCGCCCGCCGAGTTCGTCGGCAATCACCTGAAGGCCGAGACAGATGCCGAGCACGGGGACGCCGAGGTCGAGGTACTCCCGGCAGTTTCCGACGTCGTCCATGTCGGGGCCGCCGGAGAGCACGAGACCGTCCGCGTCGATGTCCTCGGGCGGCGTCGTGTTGTCCACGAGCTCGACGTCCACCCCGTCCATGTCCCGGAGCGTGCGGTGCTCCAGGTGGGTGAACTGCCCGTGGTTGTCGACGACGAGGATGCGCGTCATTGGACCGAGGTAGACGGCTCGCGATTAAAAACCCACCCGTTCTCGGGAGCCGGCCCCGGTGGGGCGTCGTGGTCGCTGGCGCAGCCGACGGGGTTTTAATCACTCGGGGTGGTACGGAGTGACAATGAGCACGGACCGGTTGACGATCTCGCTGGACGGCGAGGCCAGGGAGGCCCTCGACGACATCGCGGAGGGGACCGACCGCTCGCAGAGCGAAATCGTGCGTCGCGCGCTGACGTTCTACGCGGCGAACTACGAGGCCGCGAGCACGGACAGTTCGGAGACGCTCGCCGAGTACTACAAGATGCTCGCGGGCGGCGAACACGTGCTGCTGGACATCGACTTCCTGCACGGCTTCCTGGAGCACGTCCAGGAGGACGGCGAGCCGCGCCCCGAGTTCATCGAGGACGCCGACCGGGTGTCGGACTACCACGCCCAAGAGTACCAGGACCGCTTCGACTCACTGGCGGAGCTCCTGGAGTGGCTGTCGCTGTGCGGGTTCCTGACGGTCCGCCGGACGACCGAGAACACGTACCACATCGTGTTCCCGTCGGCGGACATCCGGTGGTTCATGACGCGATTCATCGAGCGCAGCGTCGCTGAGCTCCCCTTCGACGTGGAGATCGAGGAGGGCGTCGCGAAGGTCCTGCTCACCGAGCAGTCGTAGTCCGCTCGGGACGTCGATTACCCGGACACCGCGTCGTGCGCAGCGTGCTTGGCGCGGTCACACGAGCACATACGCCTTCACAACATCGACACAACGGGTGTTCATAGTTCACAAGTACCGATATATAGCGGGCGTGATATTGGCACACTATGTCACACGAAGACTCGTTCAGTGATCGGCTGAATCGCCGTCGGTTCATGCGCATCGCGGGCGTCGCGGGCGCCGCTGGACTCGCCGGCTGCATCGAGGGGCTCCAGGAAGGCGGTGGCGGTGACGGCGACGGCGGCAACGGCGGGGGCGACGGCACCGACACCGACAGCAATGGCGGCGACAGCGGGAGCAGTGAGCCCGTGGACGTCGGCGTCGCCATCCCGTTCAGCGGCGACCTCAGCGACTTCGGGACGCCGATGCAGAACGGCTTCGAGATGGCCCGTGAGGACATCAACGCCGCCGGCGGCCCGCTCGGCCGCGAGATCGAACTCCACTTCGAGGACACCAACTCGGCGTCCACGCAGGGCGTCAACGCCGCGAACAAGCTCGTCGACACCACGGGCGTGAACGCGCTGTTCGGCGCGGTTTCCTCCGGAGTCACCATCAGCATCGCGCAGTCGGTGACCATCCCCGGCGAAGTCGTCCACGTCACGCCCGGGTCCTCGTCGCCGGTCATCTCCACGCTGGACGACAACGACTACGTCTGGCGGACGCGCACCAACGACCGGTTCGTCGCGCGCGTCATGTCGATGATCGCCGAGGAGAACGACGCCGAGTCGGCGGCCGTCCTCTACGTCAACAACGACTTCGGCTCCGCGCTCGCGGACGTCTTCGAGGAGTCCTTCGACGGCGAGGTCACCGCGAAGGTCGGCTACTCGTCCGGCGAATCCTCCTACCAGCAGTCGCTGTCGACGCTGTTCGAGGACGACCCCGAGTACGTCGCGCTCGCCGGCTACCCGGAGAGCGGCACCACCATCCTCTCGCAGTGGTACGAGGGCGGCTACGGCGGCAACTGGATTCTCCACACCAGCCTGCTGTCCGACGACGTCATCGACAACGTCGGTGCGGAAGTGATGAACGGCATGTACGGCGTGCGCACGAAGCCCCCGAGCGGCGGTGCCACGGAAACGTTCGTCAGCGACTACGAGGAGGCATACCCGGACGCCCAGGTGTTCTCGCCGTACTCGTGGAACTCCTACGACGCACTGATGACGTGGGCGCTGGCCGCCCACGCCGCCGGCTCCGTCGAGTCCTCGGACGTCATCGGGACGCTCCGGGACGTGTCGAACCCGCCGGGCGACGAGGCCTCCTACGACGGCTTCGGAGACGCCACGGACCTCCTCGACGACGGCACCGAGATCGACTACGCGGGCCCGAGCGGCGCCGTCGACTACGACGACAACGGCGACGTCGCCAGCGACATGGTCATCGTCGGTGTCGAGGACGGCGAGTTCGTCGACCAGCGGACGATTCCCGCCGAAGACCTCGTCTGAGCCCCCCTCCACTCATGGACGCCTATCAGCCAGCACACGTAGTCACAGCACAGGACCGACCGGGGAGGGATAGCGCGTGAATCCCGCGGACGGCGCCCGAGTGGGCGTCGACGTCGGCGGGACGTTCACGGACATCGTCACCGTCCACGACGGCCGCGTCGACGTCACGAAGACGCCGTCGACGCCGGACGCACCCGAGACGGGCGTCGTGAACGGCCTCCGGAAGAGCGCCGCGGCCGCCGGCTTCGACTTCGGGGACGTCGGCTTCCTCAGTCACGGCACCACGGTCGCGACCAACGCGGTCCTTGAGGGGACGTGGGCGGACACGACGCTCGTCACCACCGAGGGGTTCCGAGACGTCCTCGAAATCGCGCGCCAGGACCGCCCCGACATCTACGACTTCGACGCGGAGAAGCCCGCGCCTATCGTCCCCCGAGACCGCCGCTTCGAGGTGCCCGAGCGCCTCGACGAGCGCGGGAACGTCCTCCGGGACCTCGACGAGGACGCGGTCCGCGAGCTCGCCGCCGAGGTCGCCGACAGCGGCGCGGACAGCGTCGCCATCTCGCTGTTGTTCGCGTTCGAGAACGACGACCACGAGCGCCGCGTCGCCGACCTGTTCCGCGAGGCGGGCGTCGACGCGTCCCTCTCCCTGTCCAGTGACGTCCTCCCCGAGATTCGGGAGTACGAGCGCACGCTCACCACGTCGTTGAACGCCGCGCTGAAGCCCGTGATGGACCGCTACATCGGGAACCTCGGCGACCACGTCCGCGACCGCGGCGTCGGCGCGGAGCTGAAGATCATGCAGTCGAACGGCGGCCTCATCACGGCCGAGGCCGCCCGCGAGCGCCCCGTGAACACGCTGCTCTCGGGGCCCGCCGCGGGCGTGCAGGGCGCGACGTTCGTCGCCCAGCGCTGCGGCGTCGACGACGTCATCACGATGGACATGGGCGGGACGTCCTGTGACGTCTCGCTCGTGGAGGGCGGTGACCCGCTCGTCTCGACGGACGTCACGGTCGGCGACTACGCCGTCGGCGTTCCGATGATCGACATCCACACCGTCGGCTCCGGCGGCGGCTCCATCGCGTGGGTCGACAAGGGCGGCGCGCTCCGCGTCGGCCCGCGTTCGGCGGGCGCCGACCCCGGCCCAATCTCGTACGGCCGTGGCGGCACCGAGCCGACGACCACGGACGCCCACCTCCTGCTGGGCCGCCTCGACCCCGACCGCTTCCTCTCCGGGGAACTGGACGTGGCGGTCGACGACGTCCAGGCGGCGTTCGCCGAGCGCCTCGGCGGCGACCTCGGCATGACCGCCGAGGAGGCGGCTCAGGGAGTCCTCGACGTGGCAAACGCGAACATGCAGCGCGCACTCCGTGTCGTCTCCGTCGAGCGCGGCTACGACCCCCGGGACTTCGCGCTGGTCGCGTTCGGCGGTGCCGGCCCGCTGCACGCCTGCCGGCTCGCCGACGACCTCGACATCCCGAAGGTCGTCGTCCCGCAGACCGCTGGCGTGCTCTCCGCGCTGGGCCTGCTCATCAGCGACGTGCTCTACGACTACAGCGTCTCCCGGGTGCGCCCCATCGAGGAGGTGACCCCTCGTGGAGTCCGCGACGTGTTCGCGGACCTCTACGAGTCCGGCGAGCAGCGCCTCGCAGACGAGGACATTGCACCAGAAGCGCGGTACTACGAGCGCACCGCGGACCTCCGGTACGCCGGGCAGTCCTTCGAAATTTCGGTGCCAGTGCCGGACGGCGAGGTCGACGAGGCCGCACTCGACACCGTCGTCGAGCGCTTCCACGAGCGCCACGAGCAGCGCTACGGCCACGCCGACCGCGGCGAGCCAGTCGAGCTCGTGACGCTCCGCCTGCGGGCTCGCGGCGGCGTCGACACGCCCGCGCTGGAGCCGCCAGCGAGCGAGGGCAGCGTCGAGGACGCCGTCCGTGAGGTGCGGACGGTGACCTACGGCGGCGAGCCACACGACACCCGCATCTACGACCGCGCGGCGCTCCCGGCGGACGCCTCCTTCGACGGCCCCGCGGTCGTCGAGGGTGCCGAGAGCACCGTCGTCGTCCACCCCGGCCAGACCGCGGACGTGGACGAGCACGGAAATCTAATCGTGGACACCGGAGGTGGTCGGTGATGGTGGACTCCGTCACCCTCGAAGTCATCCGGAACGGCTGCACCGCCATCGCGGAGGAGATGAACGCGAACCTCGTGCGCACGGGGTACTCCCCGAACATCAAGGAGCGGCGGGACTGCTCGTGTGCGCTGTTCGACGCGGACGGCGAGATGGTCTCGCAGGCCGAGAACATGCCCGTCCACCTCGGCGCGATGCCGTTCTCGGTGTCCGCCGCAGTCGACGCCTTCGAGGGCGACCTCGGGCCCGGCGACGCGGTGCTGCTGAACGACCCGTTCCACGGCGGCGCCCACCTCCCGGACCTCACTCTGGTCTCCCCGGTGTTCGCCGACCCCGAGTCCGACGACCCGACGCTCGTCGCGTACGCCGCGAACCGCGCCCACCACGCCGACATCGGCGGCTCCACGGCCGGCTCCGTGGCAGCGGACTCCACGGAGATTTACCAGGAGGGGCTTCGCATTCCGCCCGTGAAGCTGTTCGACGGCGGTGAGGTCGTCGACGACGTGATGGAGACGATTCTGCTGAACGTCCGGACGCCCGACGAGCGCCGCGGCGACCTGCGCGCCCAGGAGGCCGCCAACGAGACGGCCCGCGAGCGCGTCCACGAACTCGTCGACCGCTACGGCGTCGACGAGCTCTCGGACGCCTTCGACGAGGTCCAGGACTACTCCGAGCGCCGGATGCGCGCGGAACTCGAGGCGTTCCCGGACGGCACGTACAGCTTCCAAGACGTCCTCGACGACGACGGTCGCGGGAACACCGACCTCCGCGTGCAGGCCGAGGTGACGGTCGACGGCGACAGCGTCTCCGTTGACTTCGCGGGCACCGCCGACCAGACGGAGGGGCCGGTGAACGCCGTGCTCGCGGTCACGTCCTCGGCGACCTACTACGCCATCCGCTGCGTGACCGACCCGGACATCCCGCCGAACCACGGCTGCTATCGCCCCATCGACATCGACGCGCCCGAGGGCAGCATCGTCAATCCGAACCCGCCGGCTGCAGTCGTCGGCGGCAACCTCGAGACCAGCCAGCGCGTCACCGACGTGGTGCTCGGCGCGTTCGGCACCGAGGCCCCCGAGCGCGTGACGGCCGCAGGCCAGGGCACGATGAACAACATCACCTTCGGCGGGACCGACCCACGCGACGGCAGCCCCTACGCGTTCTACGAGACGCAGGGCGGCGGGTTCGGCGGCCGACCGAACGGCGACGGCCTCGACGGCGTCCACGTCCACATGTCGAACACGATGAACACGCCGGTCGAGGTGCTGGAGACGGCGTACCCGCTGCGGGTGCGCCGCTACGCCTACCGTCCCGACTCGGGCGGCGCGGGCGAGTACCGCGGCGGTCTCGGCCTCCGGCGGGACATCCAGGTCCGGGACCACGTCGCACGGTTTAGTCTGCTCGCCGACCGCCAGCAGCACCCGCCCTACGGCATCGCGGGCGGCGACTCGGGCACCTGCGGGGCGGCCTACGTCCACGACGCCGACGCGTACGGCGACGACGACGCGGGCGAGCGCCTCCCACAGAAGTCCGTCCACGACCTCGACCCGGGCACGGTCGTGAGCGTGCTGACGCCGGGTGCGGGCGGCTTCGGCGACCCCGCGGCCCGCGACCCGGAGGCGGTGCGCCGCGACCTCGAACTCGGGAAGGTGACCGAGGCGTTCGTCCGCGAGCACTACGGCCTCGCCGTACTGGAGGCCGGGGAGGACGATGACTGACGATGGCCTCCGCACCCCGGGCGCTCCGGTACGCGGCCCACCTCGCCGTGTTCGCGGTCGGCTACGTCACGTTCACGTACTCCGCAGTGCCCGAGGCGGTCGCGGCCCGGTACGGTTCGGGGCTGACGACCGTCGGCCTGCTGATGAGCGCAGCGCTCGTCTCGTTCGTCGTCGCGCAGGTCGTTGCCGACCGCCTCGTCTCCAGGACCACCACGACGCGGGTGCTGCTCGGCCTGCTCGGCGTGCACGCCGTCGCGGCCGTCGTCCTGGACTTCACTACGACGCTCGCGAGCGTGCTCGCGATGCGGGTCGCCTGGGGGCTCGCCGGCGGTCTCGTCTTGAGCGTCGGCGCCACCCACGTCTCGCGGCTGCACTCCGGCACCGCGGCGACGCGCCAGCAGGGAATCTACGGCGGCATGCTCACGCTCGGTGGCGCCACCGGCTTCCTGCTCGCCGAACCCATCGTCGCCACCACGGGCTGGTTCGGCGTGCACGCGCTCGGCGCGCTGTTCGCGGTGCCCGCGGCGGCCGCGCTCTGGGTCCACCGCGACGAGACCCGGACCGCGAGCCAGGCCGCCGGCAGTCCGCCGTTGCGCACCGTACTCGCGAACCGCGCGGTGCTCGTCGCCGCGTTCTGCTACGTCGCCGTCATCGGCGGATACATCACGCTGTCGACGTTCGTCACCGCGTACTTCGACGACCTCGGCGTCGTCGGCCCGCTGAACGCCGCGGTGCTCGCGACCGCGACCCTCGGTCGCGCGGCCGGCGGCAGCGTCGCGAACCGCTGGGCGCTCGGCGACCGCCGCTTCGTCCAGGTGACAGCTGTAGCGGGCGCGGCCGCGTTCCTCGCGCTCACAGTCGACGTCCGCGTCGTCGCGCTCGTCGCGCCGCTGGCCGCCATGGTCGCGGTGTCGCTGCCGTTCGGCGCGGTGTTCAACCTCGCCGCGGACGCGACCCCGCACGACGGCGCCGCGCTCGCGGTCGTCGTCGCCGCCGGCAACGTCGCCGCCGTCGTGCTCCCGTCGCTGACCGGCGTCGTCCGGACGACGACCGGCAGCTACGCCGGCGTGTTCGCGCTGCTCGCCGCATTGCTCGCGGCCGCCGCCGTCGCGGCCCACTCGACGAATCCACCATGACCCACCGCCACGCACGCCACGAATCACACGCACACCACGGAGGCATCGCATGGTAGACACCGGACTCGTCAACGCGCTCGCGCAGGGCGTCGTCACCGGCAGCATCATCGCCGCCGGCGCGCTCGGCCTCTCGCTCGTCTACTCCATCGCGGAGGTCCCGAACTTCGCGCACGGCGACATGCTCACCGTCGGCGCCTACCTCGCGCTCGCGCTGAACAACCCCGGCGAACTCCCCTTCGTCCCGAACGCCGTCGCCGTCCCGTTCGCGGTCGCCGCAGTCGGCGGCGTCGTGGTCGCGGGCGTGTTCGGCGGCGTCTACGAGAAGGCCGTCTTCTCTCGGTTCCGCGACAGAGACGCCGACCTCATCACGATGGTCATCGTCTCCCTGGGGCTCGCGCTGTTCCTCCGGAACCTCGTGTTGTTCCTCGCGGGGTCGGCGAACGTCACCTACGAGACCGTCACGCGCGTGGACACGAACGTCGACGTGTACGCGACCGGCAGCGGCGTCGGCGTCGAGCTCACGAAGCGGATCGGGGGCGACATCGCCACGCTCGACGCGTGGGGCTACGGCTGGCTCACGGTTCTCGCCGTGCTCGCCGTCGCCGTCGCCGCCGGCGTCGCGGTGTACCGCTGGCGCAGCGCCGACACGGGCTACGAGCGCGTCCACTTCGTCAGCCCGCGCGTGCTCGCCGTCGCCACCACACTGGTCGTCGGAGCGGCCGCGGCCGCGGTCGCTCGCGGCGGGGCCGTCTCGACTGCGAACCCCTTGTACAGCACGCGCGTCGGCGTCTCCTGGAAGTACGGCGCCATTCTCGGCGTGATGCTCGCGACGATGCTCTGCATGAACTACGTCCTCAAGCGCACGAAGACCGGCCGCGCGATGCGTGCCACCGCCGACGACCAGGCACTGGCGCGCGTCCGCGGCGTCGACATCGACCGCGTACAGCTCGTCGTCTGGGTGCTCGCCGCCGTGCTCGCCGCCATCGCGGGCGTCCTGCTCGGCTGGTACGCCTCGAACCTCAACCCCAACATGGGGTTCAATCTGTTGTTGCCCGTGTTCGCCGCGGTCATCGTCGGCGGCATCGACTCGCCGTACGGCGCCGCGCTCGGCGGTCTCATGATCGGACTCAGCATGGACGTCGGCGCCTACCTGCTGCCCGCGGAGTTCGCGACCTACCGCACCGCCATCGCGTTCGTCATCCTCGTGGCCGTCTTACTGGTGAAGCCCGAGGGCCTGTGGGGTGACGCCTGATGGCGCTCGCTGACTTCCTCGTCAGCCTGCTCACGGTCGTCAGCGTCTACACGCTGTTCGGCCTCGGGCTGAACATCAAGTACGGCTTCACGGGACTGGTCGACTTCGGGCACGTCCTGTACTTCCTCACAGGCGCGTACGTCACGGTCGTCGTGACGCTGCCGGCGGCCGCCACGAGCTACGAGGGCATCGGCGGCTTCGCGCTCCCGCAACTGCTCTCGGGCGTGCCGCTCGGCGGCCTGCTCGCGTGGTTCGCCGCACTCGCCGTGGCGATGGTCGTCGCGGCGCTGCTGTCCCTGCTCGTCGGCGTGCCGACGCTCCGACTGCGCGAGGACTACCTCGCAATCACCGCACTCGGCATCGCCACCATCCTCCACACCGTCGTCAACGACGAGCGCTGGCTGTTCAACGGCCCGTTCGGCGTGCGCGACGTCCACCAGCCGCTGACCGGGGCGTTCCCTGTCTCGCTCGGCAGCTTCATCGTCAATCTCGCCGTCTTCGGGCTGGTGTCGGTGCTCGTGCTCGCGTACGTCGGCTACCGCGTCGGCGGCTACGTCTACGGCGTCGACGTGCGCGCCGCGGCGCTCTCGACGGTCGCCGCCGTCCTCGTGGTCGCGGGCCTCGGCGTCGCCACGCTCGGCGGCTCGCTCGTGCTCGCGGGCGTCGTCGTCGTCGCCGTCGGCGTCGCGGTGCTCGCGCGCAGCATCCGGCAGGCGGACGGCTACGGTCAGCCGGTCGCGCTGTTCACCGCGCTCGTCTTCGCCGCGTGGTACTTCGGCACGCCGCTGGTCACCACCGGCCCATCGGGTACGCTCGCGAGCGCCGTCTGGCTGTTCGACCCCACCGCAGGTGCGAACGGCGGCATCACGTACGGCCGGTTCGTGCTGCTCGTCTCGGCGGCCTTCGTCGGCATCTCGTACTGGTGGTGCGAACGCACCGTCAACAGCCCGTACGGGCGCGTCCTCCGGTCCATCCGCGAGGACGAGGACGTCCCGGAGGCGCTCGGCAAGGAGACGTTCCGCTACAAGGTCCAGAGCATGATGTTCGGGTCCGCGCTCGCGGCCGCCGCCGGCGGTCTCTGGGCGACCCACATCGCGTTCATCGACCCCACGCAGTTCACGGCGAACATCACGTTCTTCGCGTTCACCGCCGTCATCATCGGCGGTGCGGCGAACAACAGGGGCGTCGTCGTCGGGACGTTCGTCTTCTGGACGCTGCACACGGGGACGCGGTTCCTCAACGACTACTTCCCGACCGAGTACGCCACGCAGCTCGCCGCGCTGCGCGTGATGCTCATCGGCGCGCTGCTGATGGTCATCCTCTACTACCGCTCGGAGGGCCTGCTCGGCGAGCAGACCTACGACACCGGCGTCGCCGCCGACGGGGGTGGTCACAGTGAGTGACCCCATCCTGGAGGTAGAGGGCCTCGAGAAGTTCTTCGGGGGCATCACCGCCCTCGACGGCGCGACGTTCGACGTCGACCCCGGCATCACGGGTCTCATCGGCCCGAACGGCGCCGGGAAGTCCACTGCCTTCGACTGCATCACGGGCTTCCTCGACCCCGACGGGGGTAGCGTGCGGTTCCGCGGTGAGGACATATCTGGCGAGCGCCCCTCGGCAATCGCGAACCGGGGCGTCGTGCGGACGTTCCAGATTCCCCACGAACTCCCGGAGATGACCGTCCGCGAGAATCTCGCGCTCGCGCCACGCGAGCAGAGCGGGGAGGCGCTCGTCGCCTCGTGGACTCGCAGCGACGACTACTACACCGACGAACGGCGCGCCCAGGAACGGGCCGTCGAGATGGCCGAACGCTTCGAGATCGACCACGTCATCGACACGCCCGCCGGCGAGCTATCGGGCGGCCAGCGCAAGCTCCTCGAACTGGCGCGCGCGCTGCTCACCGAACCCGACCTCGTCCTGCTGGACGAACCACTCGCAGGTGTGAACCCGACGCTAGAGGAGAAGATCCTCGACCACATCCAGGCGCTCGCCGCGGAGGGGTACTCGTTCCTCTTCATCGAGCACGACATCGACGTCATCATGGAACACTGCCAGGAGGTCATCGTCATGCACCAGGGCCGCGTCCTCACGCGCGGCGAACCGGAGGCCGTCCGAACCGACGAACGCGTCGTCGAAGCGTACCTCGGGGGTGAGGCGCAGTGAGCGACCGCGCGCCCCTCCTCGAACTCGACGGCCTCGACGCGGGCTACGGCGACCTCCAGATCCTCACCGACGTCGACATGCGCGTCGAAGAGGACGAGTACGTCGCCATCGTCGGGCCGAACGGCGCCGGGAAGTCCACTGCGATGAAGTCCGTGTTCGGCCTGACGACGCACATGGGCGGGACGGTGTCGTTCCGCGGCGACCCCATCCAGGACGCGGCGTCCTCGGACATCATCGACTACGGCATCACGTACGTCCCGCAGTCCGGCAACGTCTTCACGAGCCTGACCGTCCGCGAGAACCTCGAGATGGGCGTGTTCACCGCAGAGAAGTTCCCCGAGGAGACGCTCCGGGAGGTCTTCGACTACTTCCCCATCCTCGAGGAACGCCAGCAGCAGCGCGCCGGCACGATGTCCGGCGGCCAGCGCCAGATGCTCGCGATGGGCGCCGCGCTCATGTCCGACCCCGACCTGCTGTTGCTCGACGAGCCATCTGCGGGACTCGCACCCGACCTCGTCGACGACCTCTTCGACCGCATCGACGACGTGAACGCCGACGGCACGGCCATCCTGATGGTCGAGCAGAACGCCAAGGAGGCGCTCTCGCGCTGTGACCGCGGCTACGTCCTCGTCAACGGCGAGAACGCCTACGACGGGCCCGGCGGCGAGCTCCTCGGCAACGAGGAGGTCCGCCAGCGGTTCCTCGGCGGGTAGCAGTAGTCTCCAATCTGATTTTTATCCGGGGTGAGAGTCGGAACGGCCGCTCAGTGCAGAGAACGAACACCCTCACGGCCAATTACTGGCTAGAGTCTGTTCCGGGCGAAAGGTGGTCTGGCACTCCACGGAACATATCGATGCGACTGTCCGCGATACCGATCGTGAAGCTCTGACCGTGGCAGTCAGTGACGTCTACTGTCTCTCGATTGTAGATCGTATCGTGGTTTCTTTCTCGCTCGGCTACTGTTCGGTAGGTCCCGTGCTCGTCGTAGATGCCCTCGACGACTCGGTAGCTCTCCCCCGAGAGTTCGATAGACTCCTGAAATGTCTCGGTCCACTGTTGGTCAGCAAATACGCTGTCCGACTTCCTCAGGACCTGTACAGCGACCTCCTGCGGTTCTGGCAGTTGGTTCTCGACGTACAGGTGGTTCGATGGTTCGTCACACTCCGTAGCACTGAGACAGCTACCGACACCAACGATTCCGACTGCGCTAGCAGATAAGAAGAACTTTCGACGATGCATTGCCCCCAGTACATTCATCGCTCCGACATATATCCTTCTGACGCAGGCTGGAACGCCGTTCAATTCGCAGACCGACCGATACTGCCTCCTTCGATTTCGAGGGGGTTCTCGACAGGGAAGTCGCGCTAGCGACTACTGCTAGAGCGACCCGGGGTCGAAGCGCCTGTTCTGCCCGCGCCACTCGTTCCCGTCGTGGCTCTCGCGGGTGTCGACGTACAGTTCCAGGCCGTTGCCGTCCGGGTCCGAGAAGTACAGCGCCTTGCTGATTCCGTGGTCAACCGGGGCCACGTCGACGCCACGGTCCTGGAGACGCTCGTGAACCTCCTTCAGGCGGTCGAGCGAGTCGGCCTCGACGGCGGCGTGGTAGAGGCCGACCCCATCCGCCGGCCCTGGGGCGTCCGCGCCCACCGCCTGCAGCGCGACGTCGTGGTGGTGCTCGCCCCACGAGAGGAACGCGTACCGGCCCTGGCGCTCGGTCACGTCCAGGTCGAACACCTCGCGGTAGAACGACAGCGCGCGCTCCAGGTCCCGGACCTTCAGGTGGACGTGGCCGAGGTGGAAGCCCCCGGCAGCGTCAGTGCTGGGTTCGTCAGTCACAATCGAGGATACGGGGCGGGCCGCGTTAGCCTCCAGGGTCCCGGCTCACGTCGCCGGGTCGTCGTCGCCGCTGTCGCCGTCCTCACCGCCGGTCCCGCCGGTGTCGAAGCGCTCGGCCGCCGACTCGAAGCCGAGTTCCGACTGCTCCTCGCTGCGGCGACTCTCGGCGGCCGCGATGGCCTCCGGGTCGGGGTTCGCGTCGTCGTCCACGCGCGCCCACGAACCGTGGACCTTCGCGTGGCACCACCGGCAGAGGTAGACTGTTATCTCGTGGCCGACGTCCTCGTCGCTGTCGTACGCGAGGTGGTGCTCCTCCAGGAGCGGACGCTCGTCGTCGTGGGCGCGCCGGCGCTCCTCGATACCGCAGCGCACGCACTCGCGGTGGCGTTGCCGGCACCGGTAGTGCGGGCAGTCCGCCCACGCCCAGTCACCGTCGGCGACCGGACACCGGAACTCCTCGGCGCGGCGCTCCGCGGCGAACTCGCGGTCCTGCTCGGGGAACTCGAAGGCGTACCGGCACTTCCCGTCCCCGGTCGCGTGGTCGCAGACGCCCGCGTGCTCGTAGGGGTCCTCCACCCCGACGGCCGTCCCGGACGGCGTCTTCTTCATCGCCTCCGGGTTGTGGCTCGGCGGGGTAACGCTTTTCGCCGCCGGCGTGCGACTGCGACCGTGCACGTCCGCCACGACTCCGGGGACGGCGACGTCCGGACGCTCGCTAGCAGCGTCGAGACGGCCGATTCGCTCCTCTCGCAGGCCCGCGGGCTGATGTTCCGTCGGTCGATTCCAGCGGACTACGCGCTCGTCTTCCCGTTCGGGGACGCCGGCGTCCGGGACGCCCACATGGTGTTCGTCCCGTTCGACATCGACGCCGTCTGGCTAGAGAACGAGGAGGTCCAGCACGTCGAGACGATGTCGGCGTGGACCGGCCGCGCAGAAGCGCGCTGTGACACGCTCGTCGAACTCCCCGCGGGCGTCGCGGGAGACGTCCGCGTCGGCGACCGCGTCTGGGTCGCGGACTAGTTCTGCGAGCGCACGCCCAGCTCCACCTCGGCGGTCCGACGCTCGCCGTCCCGCAGGAACTCCACGGTCACGACATCGCCGGGACTGGTTCGGAGCGCGAGCAGACTGAGCAGGTCCTCGAACGTCTGGACCGCGGTCCCCGCGACGGAGAGCACGACGTCCCCACCCACCCGGGCCTGCTGGCCGTCCACGAACGCGGTGTCGTCGCTGCCCTGCAGGACGCCCGCCGACGGCCCGTTCGGGTCGACCGAGCGAACCAGCAGCCCCCGCGCCTCGTCGAGGCCGTTCGCCGCTGCGACCGTCGGCGTCACCGCCGTGAACGACAGGCCGACGTAGGCGTGCTGGTAGTCGCCGTTCTCGACGAGGCTCGGGACGACGCGCTCGGTGAGCGCCGCCGAGATGCCGAACCCGATGTTGTCTCCGCCTCCGGAGTTGATGACCGCCACCACCTCGCTGTCCAGGGACATCAGCGGTCCGCCGCTGTTTCCGGGGTTCACGGCCGCGTCGGTCTGGACCGCGTCCGGGATACGGTAGCCGGTCGGCGCCGGAATCGCGCGGTCTGTCCCGCTCACCACGCCCGCCGTTGCCGACCCGCTGAGCGCGAACGGGTTTCCGATGGCGACGACCTCCTGGCCGACCACCGGCTCCTCGTCTGCCAGCGACAGCGGCGTCGCGTCCTCTGGCCGGTTCGCGACCTGGATCGCCGCCAGGTCGCTGTTCGCGTCCGTCCCCAGCACGGTCCCCTCCCGCCACCGGCCGTTACTGAACCGGACGTCCGCCTCGTCGGCCGGCCCGACGACGTGCTCGTTGGTCACTACGACCGAGTCGTCGAACACCCACCCCGTCCCCTGGCCGGAGTCCGCACGCACCAGCACCACGGAGTCGATGCTCTCCCGGTACACCTCCGTGTAGACACTCTCGTCCCCTGACTGCGTGGTCGTTGCCGTGGCCGTGGCTGTGCCGTCCGTCGTCGCCGTGTCCTCCTGGCCCGTCGGCGCCTCGCTGCAGCCGGCCACCCCGGCCGTCAGCGCGCCCGCCCCGAGACGTAGGACGTCGCGTCGACTCGGCATCGAATCTGTCACTGGCTGGCCGTACGGACGAGCGCCGGGAATAGCTTCTGGAGCGCGCGGGGACTGCTGGAGTCGCCGAGCAGCAACACAGCAGTCGCTCGTCAGCGTAGGAGCGTGAGAACGCCGAGGAGGAGATTTGAACCGGAGCGAGGCGGTCGCTCCCGTCGGTCGCGCTGCGTCTCGCAGGGCTCAAATCTCTCTCTGCGTCACCCGCAGTAATCGCGAAGCGACACGGCCGTCGCTTCGCGGCGTGGTAGCGGTAGAACGCCGAGGAGGAGATTTGAACTCCTGAGTCCGTGAGGACAGTTGCTCTCGAAGCAACCGCCTTGGCCAGGCTAGGCTACCTCGGCTCGTTCGATGCGAGGCCGTCCGCGAGTTTAGTGGTTTCGGTTCGGTAAATCAGCGTCGTGCCAACCGGTAGCAATAAACCGGACGAGGGGAACGGTGACGTATGGACGTCACCAGCGTGTGTGACGAGTGCGACGCCGTCCTGAACGAAGTGGGGTCGGCGGTCATCACCGACCGCGAGTTCCTCGAAACGGTCCTCGTCGGCTTCCTGGCCGACGGCCACGTCCTCCTCGAAGACGTCCCCGGTACCGGGAAGACGCTGACCGCGCGGAGCGTCGCGACGGCGCTCGGCCTGGAGTTCAGCCGCGTGCAGTTCACCCCGGACCTCCTGCCGACGGACGTGCTGGGCACCCACGTCTTCAACGAGAAGACTCGGGAGTTCGAGTTCCAGCCCGGTCCCATCTTCGCGAACGTGGTGCTGGCCGACGAGATCAACCGCGCGCCGCCGAAGACCCAGGCCGCCCTCTTGGAGGCGATGGAGGAGGGACAGGCGACAATCGACGGCGAGACGATGGCGCTGCCGGACCCGTTCTTCGTCATCGCGACCCAGAACCCCGTCGACCAGGAGGGGACGTTCCCGCTACCCGAAGCGCAGATGGACCGGTTCGTGGCGAAGGCGGGCATCGGCTACCCGGACGAGGCGGGCGAACTCGACCTGCTGCGGCGCCGGGCGGGACGTGACACCCGGAGTCCGACGGTCGAGCCGGTGCTGGACGACGAGCGCGTGCAGCGCGTGAAGCAGGCACCCGAGGACGTGCGCGTGGAGGGCGACCTCCTCCAGTACATGGTATCCATCGCGCGGGCGACGCGCGAGGACCGCCGCGTGGAGGTGGGCGTGAGTCCCCGCGGCACCCAGCGGCTGTTCGAGGCCGCCAGGGCGCGCGCCGCCGTGAAGGGCCGCGAGTACGTCGTGCCGGAGGACGTGAAGCGCCTGGCGCCGAACGTGCTCGCTCACCGCCTCGTGCTGACGCCGGACGCGGCCGTGGAGAACGTCGCGAAACGGGAGATCGTCGACAGCGTGCTCGACGAGGTCTCGGTGCCGACCGTCGAGACTCGAGGGAATCGGTAGCTCGAGTTCGCCGTCCAGAGCGACGAGGGAGACAGTCGCTGCGGGCGGGCAGACGCGTCCCGGGGCGAGCACTGTTCGCGCCGGTGGCTGGTAGCGGCGACTCGCTGAATTCTGAGGTGGGCTGCTACTCCACGTCGAGGCCGGTGATCTCGAAGCGTGCACCACCAGTCGCTGCGCTCGTCAGACGGATCTCCCACCCGTGTGCGTCGACGATTTCGTTCACAATCGCGAGACCGAACCCAGTTCCGTCCTCCAGGATCGAGTAGCCGCCCTCGAAGACTTTCGAACGATTCTCCTCGGGAATGCCCGGCCCGTCGTCTTCGAGGTAGAACCCGTGCTCGAGGGGGCCCACGGTTACCGTGCTATCGTCGCTTCCGTGGTCGAAGACGTTCCGAATGAGGTTCTCAAAGAGCTGTTTGAGCCGACTCCTGTCGGCCTGGATCACTGCCGTCGCGTCGAGTTCGAGCTGGAGCGTTCCGTCTCCGACGACGACGCCTCGCCAACATTCTTCGACGAGCGAAGCGAGCGAAACCTCCTCCAGTTCCTCGATGATGGTCCCCGCCCGGGCCAGCGACAGCAGATCCTCGACGAGTGTGTTCATCCGTTCGATCGCACTGTGGCAGCGCTCGAAGTGGTCGCGCTCACCGGTCTCTTCGGCCAGGTGGAGTGACCCCTCGAGCACGTTCAGGGGGTTTCGAAGGTCGTGCGAGGCGATGGATGCGAACTGTGCCAGCTTCTCGTTTTGCTCCTGGAGACGAGCGTTCGCTCGCTGGCGCTGGAGTTCGTAGCTGACCCAGCGACTCATCAGGTTGACGAGTGTCACTTCCCACTCCGAGAACTGTTCTTTCCGTGCCTCGGTGTCGTAGAAGCAGAACGTCCCGTAGACGCCGTCTTCGGTGAATACCGGTGCACCCAGGTAACAGGAGATCCCCCAGTCGGCGTGACCCGCCCGGTCCATTCCCTCGGGCGCGTCGCGCTCGACGTCGCCGAGGACGAGTGTTCGTTCCGTGTTCGCAGCAATCTCACAGTTCGTCGTGGACACGGGAACGACGTCACCGGCCCGAACGCGGTCGTCGTCGGCAGACACGAACTCGAAGACGTACTCGTCGCCCCGAATCTGTGAGAGGGTCCCGTAGGCGACGTCGAGTTCCTGCCGGCCGAGATCGAGCAGCGCCGCCACCTGCGCTTCGAAAGGGTCGTCGTGGTTCGAGATGATGTTGTACATCTCCCTGAGCACTGCCTCTCGGTTGTCCCGGTCAGTCACGTCACGGAGCACCGAGAGGTGCTCCCCGGAGACGATATTCGCCGTCGCGGCGTATTCGATGACCCGTCGTTCGCCGTCGCCACGGACGATTTCGATCATCCCTCTGTCCGTGGTACTGTCCTCGAACTGTCGCCAGGCTCCCTCGAAGTCGTAGTCTCCGGGAATGAACTCTCCGATCGACCGACCGAGGAGTGCCGATTTCTCCAGTCCGAACAGCTCACACGCGCTCTGGTTCGCTTCGATGTACTGTCCCTCGTCGTCTGCGACGACCATGGCGTCGAAGGCACCGTGGAACGACGCTTCGTACCGGTTCTGTTGCCGAATGTACGTCTCCTGCTGGGAGAGGTCTCGCACGATCGCCACGACACCGGAGTCGCCGTCCCACATCACGTGGCGAGCGGTGACTTCGACTGCGACCTCTTCGCCTTCCAGCGTCAACAGCGTTCTCGGGATGTGGTCGGCGGGCCGCTCGCCGGTTTCGACCGCCTGTAGTTGCCTGTCGACGTCGTCGCGGTAGTCGGGGTGGATGAATTCGCCGACCTGCCGTCCGAGCAAGTCAGACGTATCAGCGACGCCGTAGAGGTCACGGGCAGCCGTATTGGCGTACACGAACTCGCCGTCGACGCTGACCAGAATCGCGTCTGGCGAGGCTTCCAGGATGGTCTCGGCCCTGGTTTCGACTTCCCGTTGTTGAGCACGTGCACGGTGTCTACTGACGACGTTGGTGATGCGCTGGCCGAGTACCGTGTACTGGTCGGACCCAGCCTCCTTCTGCATGTAGTCGCTCACACCGGCCGAAATCGCTCTGCTGGCAATTTCCTCGGAGCCACGACCAGTGAACAGGATGAATGGAAGGCCGGGGTCCGTCGCGCGCACGGCTTCGAGGAATTCCAGGCCGTCCATCCCAGGCATGTCGTGGTCGCTGACGATACAGTCGACGGGGATGTCGTTGAGACACGCGAGTCCCTCCTGGGCATTCTCCGCGGTACGCGTGGAGATCCGGTCATCGAACCGTTCGAGGAATGTGGCAGTCAACTCGGCGAGGCCAGGTTCGTCGTCGACACAGAGCACTGAGATTCCGTCCTGGCCCATTCTATATGGAGGAGTAAACACGCTACGAGCATAACCTAGAGGGCAGGAGTAATTCGATAGATGGAGGACAATAGCTCCACAAGCGCTCCGAGTCGGCGGGAATGCGTTCGTTTCGGCGCCATCACGAGGTCGGTGTCTGCAGCCAGCGTTCAGTGACTCGTCCCCGGACCACTGCCTACCTCCGGAGGGCGTACGCGAGCAGCGTCCCACCGAGTAGCAGAGCCAGCAGAGCGGTCACGGGCAGACTTCTCGGACCGAACGTGTAGACGGCGAGCGTCACCGCCGCGACGAGCAGCGAGAGCGCCGCCGTCGAGAAGACGTGGACGAGCACCGACTGCCCGACGCGGGCGTCCCGGCCGACGTCGACGCCGAGGCTGACGGCGTGCTCGCCGGCGTCGTACGCGACGACGGTGCCGACGCCGCCCACGAGCGTGTACGCGGGGTCGAGGCCGGTGGTCGCGCCGAAGACGACCCCGACCGCGAGCGCGGCCGCACCCAGGGAGACGAACCGGCGGGTGCCCTGCTGGGCGCCGAACACGAGCAGCATCGCGCCGGCGGCACCCAACGCGAGGCCGATTCCGGAACCGAGCGTCGGGACGAGCGCGACGACGGCGGCGACGGCAGCGGGCGCGACGGCGACGGTCGGCGGGCGGGCCTCGAACGCCGTCACGCCGACCACCCCCGTTCGGCGTCGGCGACGGCGAGCGCCAGCGAGTCGCCGGCCCGCCAGTCGATGACGCGGACGCCCGCCGTCCGCAGCGCCCGAATGCGGACTGCGCGCTCGATCCGCGAGAACTGCTGGCCGAGCGTGTCCGCACCCGTGACGTCCGGCGACACGACCGTCACGGGGTGGCCGCTGGCCTCCAGGCGGCGCACGTAGTCGGCGGCGTCGTCGTCGACGAGCGGCGAGCAGAACACCACCTGGGCGTCGTCCGGGAGGTGTTTTCGGAGCCGCCGGAACACCAGACCGCCGAGGAAGCGTCTGTCCGGGGCGGCTACGGAGAAGCCGCGGTCGCGGGCGAGCAGCTCCTCCAGACGGGCGCGGTGTTCGCGGCCGAGGCCGGGCGCGAGCCACGCCCAGTACGGGCCGAGGGAGGCGACGCCGACCTGGTCACCGGATTCCAGCAGCGCCGACGCCACGCCCCCGGCGGCCTCGACGCCGTACTCGACGGCGTTCGTCCCCTCGTCGTCGGCGACGTGGGCTTCCCGGCGAGTGTCCACGACCACGACCGCGCTGGCGGCGCGCTCCTCGCGGAACTGGATAGTAGCGAGTTCGCCGTCCCGGGCGAGGCGCTTCCAGTCCACCCGGCTGAGGGGGTCGCCAGGGCGGTACTCGCGGGTGGCGTGGAACTCCACGCCGGAGCCGCCAGTCGACGTCGGTAAGCGGCCGACGCGCTGAACGGTCTGCTCGCGAAGCGGGAAGGACTCCAGGCGGGGGAGGTCTGGCACGCACGCGAGCGCGGTGTCGGCGACGACGGACGTCCGGGTCTCGTGGCTGCCGGCGGCGTCGCGGGCGACCACGTCGACGGCGCCGAAGTCGTGGTCGCCGCGGACGACCTCCACGGTGTAGGTCACCGACGCGGACTTCTCGGCGCGCAGCGCGGTGGCGAGCCGCGGCGACCCCTCGACGACGGCGAGTGTGCCGGGGACGCCGTCGACGATGCGGAGGTCGGGGAGCAGCGACCCCTCGTTCGTGACCGTCAGCGTCACGTCGACCCGGTCGCCGGTCTCGGGGTCGTCGTCCGACAGCGAGCGCTCGACCGAGAGTTGGGGGTCGGGCGCGGTGAACAGCTGCGCGTAGCCCGCGACGGCGATACCGAACACGCCGAGCACGAGCACGCCGGGAACGCGGGTGGCGGCGCCCGCAGCGAGCGCGAACAGCGACAGCGCGACCGCGCCCCGCCAGCGGTGGGTCTCCTCGGAGACCATCAGTGCTCACCCCCCTGGAGGCCCGCGATGCGCCGGAGTTCGCGGACGACGTGTTCGGCCTGGCGCTCGTAGACGGGGTCGGCGCTGACGATGGCGCCGACCACGTCCGCCGTCGGGGAGTCGACGTCGTCGGCGAAGAACGCCGCCGCCGTTCGGTCGTCCGTCCACGTACCCTCGTCGAGCTGGCGTTCGGCCGCTTCGGGCGCGAGCCCGCGGGCGTCCACGAGCGCCTGCACGGTCACGTCCCTCAGGCGGTCGCTGAACTGCGCGTCGTCGGCGCCCTTGCGGAGCGTGCCGGCTCCCTCTCGGAGCCGGGCGTCGATGTCCTCGCCCGGGCGCGGTGGCTCGAACCGCGTCTCGAGGGCGTCGTTGCGGTCCTCGTCGTCGGTCTCGTCTCTGAACTCCGTGTTGCGGCGGGCCACTGCGCCGGCGAGCGCGAACACGCCGGCGAGCACGGCCACCACGAACGTCGGGAGCGGCGGGAGTCGAACGATTTGCGCGAGGTTCGGCTGGACCGCGACGGCGAAGCCGACGCCCGCCAGCACGAGACCAACGGCGAGCAGGAGACGACGGAGCATCACTCACCGCCCTCCGCGTAGCGTTCCTCGATAGCGCGCAGCGCGTCGAGGGCACGCTGTTCGCGGGCGGCCGTCGCCTCCGCGCCGCCGTACCGGACCTCCCGGAAGACGTCGGTGAGCGCGTCGACGTGCGCGCCCTCCATGCCGGCGTCGCGGGCAGCCGTCGCGAACTCCTGGGGCGTGCTCGTCTCCGGGTCGGGGACGTCGACGTGGTCGGTCATGTCCCGCCACGCGCGGTACACCTCGTTGTCCACGTCGGCGGCGTCCTCGATACGGTCGGCTGCTTCGCCCGCCGCGGCGCCGACGGCGGCCAGCGCGTTCCGCTCCTCGGGTTCGGCAGTCTCCGCCTCCGGCAGCGGGTCGCCGTCGGCGTCGTCGCCGCTCGCGCGGTACACGAGCACCGCGAACAGGACGGCGACGACCACGAGCAGCCCCACGAGTACGGTCGGGGAGAGCAGCTGGTCTGCGGCCTGGCCGCCGGCGTTCCCGCCGAGGTCGCCGCCGCTGGAGTTGTTCGCGAACTCCGGGAGGAACGCGGCGTCCTGCTGGTCGAGGGAAGCGGGGCTCCCGCAGTCGGTGAGCAGCATGTACGGGACCGCGAGGAACAGCGTGAGCGGGAACATGACGGCGACCGCGTACGCGAGGTTCTCGCGGCGTTTCAGGGCCCAGGCGGTGCCGACGAGGAGGAGGGCTCCGCCGATTAGCACCTGCGGTGACAGCAGTATCGGGATGCAGGCGGCGCCGAGCCGAATCGGGGCGCCACCCTCGGGCTGTTCGGGAGAGGGCTGGTCGTTGCCGCCGTCGCCGTCGTGGTCGGCGTTGCCGGACTGGCTGTCGCTACCGATGTCCGGCCGGGTGCCGGACGGCGACTGGGGGTCGACGAGCGTCGACGCCGCCAGGGAGACGGCGAGGACACAGAGGAGGGCGACGATCAGGGCGCGAACGTTCCGTTCCACTGTCGCGCGGTTGTCCACTCGAAAGCATAGGTCTTGCGAACAGTTCGCTCGCTAGTTGTTGTCCCACTCGCCGACTGCGCCGGGGTGTCCGGACACATTGCCGCCACGAGCGTACCGACCGTCCGCTACTCGAATTCGGCTACGCCGTGTCCCGCCGCCAATTATCCCAGATTAGATTACTAAATTTTAAATTAGAATAGGCGTGACTCCCCGGTGATGCTCCAGCAGGCCGACGTCGTCCCCGCGCCCGAGCCGCCGGACAGCCCGGACGCGTGGTACGCCCCGGACGTGCGCTCCCAGTACGAGGTCCACCCCGGCACCGTCGTCACCGTCTCGGAGACCGGTGACGGCTTCGCGTACGACGCCCGCCGGCCGGTCCTCGGGACGGGCGACGAGACCGCCCTGGACAGCGTCCGCGAGTACTTCGCAGACGCCCAGCTCTCCCGGCCTCGGACGCGAGAAGGCACCCGGGAGCGGGTCGCCGACGGCCTCGCCGAGAAACACCGTCGGGTCGTCGCGCGGCTGACCGACTGCTCGCGGGCGGCCCGCCGGCGCGTGGAGTTCCACGCGCTCTGCGAACTCCGCGGGCTCGGCGACCTCACCCCGCTGGCCCTCGACGACGACGTGGAAGTCGCCGACACCGCCGGTGACGCGCTGGTCGTCCACACCAGCGAGTACGCGCCCGCAAGCACCGACCTGCCCGCGGACCCGCCGCATCTCGATCGTTTCCTCTCCGAGCGGCTCGCACGCTACACCGTCCCCTTCCGGGGCTTCGAGGTTCCCGTCGTCGTCTACCGGGAGCGCGTGCTCGGCCGGGACGCCTTCGACACCAAGTACGCCGTCCGCGAGCCGGACCGCCTCCCGGGCGACGACGAACTCGTCGCGGAGTGCAAGGACCGCATCTGGGAGGCCAGCGTCTCCGACGTGCTCGGCGACGGGCGCGACCGCACCGAGTTCGTCGCCGAGCGCGCCCGAACGCTCCTATCGCGGCGGCTCACCGTCCGGAACACGCGCGCCTGGCTCGACGCCACCCGGCACCGCGTCCGCGCCGCGCTCGCCGAGTACGGGCTGGCCGTCCCGCCCGTCGGCCGGCGCTTCAGCGACGACCGGCTGGACGACCTCACGTACTACGTCCTCCGGGACTTCGTCGGCGACGGCGAACTCACGGTCCCCATCCGGGACCCTCACCTCGAAGACGTCGAGGCGAACCGCCTGGGGGAGCGCGTGAAGGTCGTCCCGCGCGGGGATCTTCGCGCACACGGCGAGCGCCTCCCGACGAACCTCGTGATGGAGGACGAACAGCGCTTCGTCAACCTCGTCACCCAACTCGCCGCACGGGACGGCGTCGAACTCAACGCCTCGAACCCCTCGGCGAAGGTGAACCTCGAGCCCGCGGAGGTCACCGACGACGTCACCATCCGGTGTGCGGTCGCGCTCCCCGCCATCAGCGAGGACGGCCCGCACGTCTCCATCCGGAAGCAGGCCGCCGACGCACTCACGCCGGTCGACCTCCTGGAGCGCGACAGCCTCAGCCCTGACGTGGTCGCGCTGCTCTGGATGGTCTACGAGCACCACGGCGTCGTCCTCTACTCCGGCCCCACAGGGGTAGGGAAGACGACTCTGATGAACGCCCACAACGAAGGGATGGGCCCACACCCGGGTGCCTGCTCCCACTCTGGAAGTCATCGATCCGCCTAGCCGGCCAATTATTCCAGGATGCTTCCCGATTAGTCGACCACCGAAATTGCAGTCCCGTAATCGGGCTCCTCATCGTAAGTTAATCTCGGGGGACCCCTCGCTTAATCTGTTTCGCCGGTCATCAGATAGCTGAGGTAATTCCCAGGGCACGAGACGGACTAAAATAGAGAGGGATGGCTCTCGTAAAATCCATCAGTTCAATTCTCCCGTTACTGGAAGAACCGCTAAGTAAGGCTTCGAACCTACCGATTCACGGGGTTCGCGCTTCAACAGCAGTTAGCCTCGCCACAAATCACTCAGTCACTCCCCGTCGGGCTACCCTGATTCATTAGGTGGTCGTACTCACCGTTCACATACTGGAATGATACTGGGGGATGAAAGTCCTCAATAAAGGTACGCGGATCAACTGTCGGGTGCAGAGCCTTCGATTCTTCAACCTCGATCGCGTACCCCTTTTCCGTATCAGAGAAGTAGCCCATAAACCGTGACTGGTCATCAATCCCGGAAACACCCCCGTACTCATCCCAGAGCATCTCGGGGGAGGCCTCCTCTACTCTCCCGACGCTAAACGCCCCCACAATTCGTTGTACGGGCGACGACGCGTACATATAGACCGTGTCCACTCTGGTTGGGTCGCTAAACTTCGTCTTCCGGAACTCATACTGCTTTTCTCCCGATAGAATCTTGTCCGAAAATTCTGGCTTAATTGACAATAAAACGTTCATCTATACCACCTTCTTCTCGAATACAATCATAGTCTTTGTCCCCAAGTTCCTGAATTGTCTGTGGTGGCCCCGAGAGGACGCCCTCATCCAACAGCACCTGATAATGGAGTGGGTCCTCTAAATCGAAATGCCACTTGAACAGAATCACCGTTGTCGGTGACTCTGCTATCTCCTCGATTTCCCGACGACTAAACACTGAACGTCGACCTACCAGCTCCTCAATTTTGTTCGCGTCTGTAACCCCGTATTCGACTGTCTCACAAACCCCCAACGAAGTCAACTCCATGTGGTCCCGTGACCGATAAAATAAGAGAATATCCCCCGATCCAATCTTTCGAGTATCAGTACTTCACAAAGCCGCTTAGTTAGAACGTCTGCTTGCTGAAGGTGTGTCTAAAACCAAACAAGCAGACGGTGAGATCCACGAGGACCAGCTTCTTAACTTTCTCGTCAACCGCCTTGACGAGGA
>Ga0208138_100189_pt1 | contig 35665 bp, 34 predicted proteins | sample AntRauMetaRauer3_FD_184786 | JGI IMG/M metagenome (GOLD analysis project Ga0208138, IMG submission 184786) | Saline lake microbial communities from Rauer Lake, Antarctica, in enrichment culture - Antartic Rauer Lake 3 Metagenome Rauer3 (SPAdes)... ... | reverse complement strand
CACTACGTCGGCCACGTCGACGACCGCGGGATGCAGTGCGCCGACGACTACCTCGATCTCACCGACGACGACCTCGACGTCGGCGTCAGCGCCTTCCTGCTCAACGCCTGCCAGTCGTACCGCCAGGGCGAGGCGCTCGTCCACCGCGGCTCCCGCGGCGGCATCGTCACCCTCACCGACGTCGCCAACTCCCCGGCGACCCAACTCGGCCGGATCATCGCCCGGCTGATGAATAGCGGCTTCAACCTCCGCACCGCGCTCCACGTCGCGAAACGCGAACTGATCACCGGCCACCAGTACATCGTCGTGGGGGACGGGGGGACGACGATCTGTCAGAGTCGGAGTGGGGTGGCTCTCGTATTGAATATAACTGAAAATAATTCTGAATGGGGTCTTACTGGCGAAGTCTTCCCAAACGGCTCATATGGTGTCGGAACGATGGCAAAGTTGTGTATTGACCACTCTAATCTTAATTATTACGTACCAAGCAACATCTCTATTGAAAATGTTGAATCCCCTGAATTAGCCGATTTCTTGAAGTTGGAAAATACGCCGATCTTCCATGACGGCGATCTAACGTGGAACGACCAATTTCTGTCTATTTAAGGACCAGGAGTAGCCTGAACCTGATTCGCCATCGCCGGCGCCGCCTGCGTCAACAGGAGGAGCGCGGTGAACAGGACGCCGGCCATCTTCGGGTGCTCTGCCACGTAGTCTGCAACACTTTCGTGCATATTACACAAGAAATCGCGTGTAATTAAATTGAAGATGGTTATGCGTCAATCAATTCATAATATTTGAATACTTATATTCACACAATTAACTGACGTGGGGCTGCCGGCGGCGGTCCGGGCCTCGTCGACGTCGTCCGTGACCGACGCGTTAAAGCCGGTTTCAGCAGAGACGTGACGTATGACCGGCGACGGCGACGACGCCGACACCGACGACGGCAGCGGCGACGACGTCGACCTTCTCGACCCGTTCCGGCAGTTCTTCTCGCTGCGGCGGGACGTGCTCGTGCTGTCGCTGGCGATGTTCGCGTTCAGCCTCGGTTTCCAGATGACAAACCGGTACGTCCCCGAGTACCTGTCGGCGCTCGGGGCGAGCGCGTTCGTTATCGGGCTGTTCGGGACCGTGGGCAACGTGATCGGCGCGGTGTACCCGTATCCAGGCGGGCGGCTGTCGGACCGGATCGGGTCGCGGGTCGCGCTAACGCTGTTCGGGCTGCTGTCGAGTCTGGGGTTCGCGGTGTGGCTCGTCGCGCCGACCCTCGGGACGGTGACGGTCGCGGGCGTGGTGTTGGAGCCGTGGATCTGGATCTTCGTCGGACTCTTCCTCGCGCAGGCGTGGAAGTCGTTCGGTCTCGGCGCAACGTTCGCCATCGTCAAGCAGTCCGTGCCGCCCGACCGACTCGCCCGCGGGTTCGCGAGCACCGAGGTGTTCCGCCGGTCCGCCTTCCTGATCGGCCCGTTGATCGCGGCCGGCGTGATCCAGTACTTCGCGGACTTCACCGTGAGCTTCCAGTACGTGCTCGCGGTGGCGCTCCTGTTCGCGGTCGTCGCCACCGCCCTCCAACACGTCCTCTACGACGCGAGCGAGGACACCCTCGGCAAGGAGTTCGAGGACATTCGCGAGGTCGTCGACGACCTCCGGACCCTCCCGCCGGAGCTCCGCCCGCTGCTCGTCAGCGACACCCTCGTGCGGTTCGCGAACGGGATGGTGTACGTCTTCTTCGTCATCGTGATCACTCAGTTCTTGGAAGTCGGCCTCGACGTCGGTCCGTTGTCGCTCTCACCGGCGGCCTTCTTCGGCGTCCTGCTCGCGATCGAGATGCTGATCGCGCTCGTCTCGATGCCGCCCGCGGCGCGCGCGGCCGAGCGGGTGGGGCTCAAGCCGGTCGTCGCGCTCGGCTTCCTCGTGTACGCGGTCTTCCCCGTACTGCTCATCAGCGTGCCCGCCGACACGCCGCTTACCGCGCCGCTCGTCGTCGCGCTGTTCGCCTTCTCGGGGCTCCGGTTCGCGGGTCTGCCCGCGCACAAGGCACTGATTGTCGGCCCCGCCGAGCGCGACACGGGCGGTCGGGTTTCGGGCTCGTACTACCTCGTACGCAACGCGGTCGTCATCCCGAGCGCGGCGCTCGGAGGACTGATCTACGGCGGGTTCGCGGTGCCGACCACGGATATCGCGTTCGCCGGGAGCCCTCCCCTCGCGTTCGGGCTCGCGACCGCGATCGGGCTTGTCGGCGTCGTGTACTTCGCGCTGTTCGGCGAGGAGTACGCCGCGTACGCGTGAGGGTCAATGACCACTCACGACCCCCAGCGGCGCGTCAGTAGTAAACAGCCGTCTTCACAGCTTTCCCGTTGTGGATCGACGTCGAAGCCTTACTCTTCGCCGTCGGGATCGGTCGGAACGCCGCCGAAATTCCCCTCGTCGTCGAACAGCTTGGCGCGCAAAAAGCGGGCGCGATAGCGATTCGCGCCTTCTTTCGTGTCGGCTTCGCGGATCTCGTTGATCCGACCGTCGGCGACCGCGTCGATGATGTCCTCGACCTGCTCCTTCTCGCTCGGCGTCAATTCGAACTCGTAGGTGCGGGGCCGCTCGCTTTCGAGGCGGGTCCACTTGCGCGCGGCCGAGACGACGACCGAGCAGGGCTCCCGGCAGGGGAAGAGGCCGTCGCCGCCGTCGACATCGAGGTCCGTCCCCTCGTCGTACTGCCACTCCCGGCGCTTCAGGCACTGCGAGTCGTCACAGCACGCTTCCGCGACCCAGTTCACGTGCTCGTGGCCCTCGCCGCGGTCCCACGTCTTCACGACGCCGTAGATGCCGGACTGCCGCGCCATCGTCTCGCGCCAGTGGCTCACGTCGAGTTCGCCCTCGCGCTCGCGGTACCAGTTCACGACGGTCGCCGGGTACACCGTCTCGATCGCCTCGTAGGCGTCACGCGGTCCGAGGTCGGGGAAGACCCACCCGCCCGCCAGCGACGGAGCCGTCTTGAGGGGCCGATAGCGCCCCTTCGCGTCGAGGCTGACGATGTCGCGGGCGTCGAGCGGGTCCTCGTAGGCGTCGAGATCGCCGACCGGGACGCCGGCGTCGGCGGCGTGACGCACGTCGTACCGGCGCTCGCCGCGGTCGGTGACGGTGGCCGTGATCTTCAGTTCGCCCCACGCCCGCTCGATCCCCTCGGCGAGCGCGGCATACCGGGCCGCGACCGTCTCGCCGTCGGCGTCCTCGATCCAGCGCAGGAACGCCCGGCGGGGGCCGAACTCGCCGACGGCGCGCTCGAAGACGTACCAGTCCGTCACCGCGGCGGCGCGGTCGGCGAGGGCCTCGTGGAGGTCGCGCTCGCTCAGCCCCGTTCGCGGGTCAGCGCCCGTGGGATCGAGGCAGTACTCGCCAGCCGCGGCGGTGTCGGCTCGGGCGACCGCGAAGCCCTCGAACCGAATCGGCTCGTTGGGGTCACGGTCGTCGAGTGCGTCGAGCACGGCGCCGAAGGCGTCGCTCGGGAGGTCGATAGCGGGAATGTCAGGCTCGTCGGATCCGTCGTCTACCGCCTCGGACGCCGCGTCGACTGTCGGGTCCGCCACGGTCAGTCCCCCGTGGCGACGCGGGTCGTTTCACGCACGTCGTCGAGGGCGGTCCCGAGGTCGGCGCCGGCGTCGGCCGCGCGTTCGAGGATGACGTCGGCCATAAGGGGCTCGGTCCCCACAGCGCCGGCGTACCAGATCCGGGTCCCGTCCACCTCGGTCGGCACGTCGTACCCCTGCCTGTGGTCCTCGCAGAGCCCCACGTCCTCGGGGATGTCCTCCTGGGTGTGGTAGCCGTCGGCGATGAAGAGCGGGACCAAGACGACGTCGTCGCTCTCGAAGAACTCGGGCAGGTCGTCGACCTCGGGGTCCTCGTCCATGTACAGCGCGCGGACCTCGTCGAAGCGGTCGCGGTCGCGGATCCGGTCCGCGTGGTACTCGATCGCCTTCGCCGAGTTCTCGTTGCGCTCGGTGCCGTGACCGACGACGGCGAGCCCGAACTCCTCGCCCACGTCGGGGTCGCCGGTGACGGACTCCGCACGCCGGACGATCACGTCGGTCATCGCGCGGTGGGTCCCCACCGGGCCGCAGTAGTGGACCGCTCGGCCGATGTCCTCGGCGACGAGGGTGGCCTGATCGGCCGAGAGGCCGTCGGAGTCCCACTCGGAGACGTCCCAGCCGTCGAGACGGAGTTCGCGGGGGATCACCTGCTCGGTGAAGTAGCCCTCGGAGACGAACAGCGGGACGACGTACACCTCGTCGCCCTCGACGGTGCGGAGCACCTCCCGGAAGTGCGGCTCCTCCTTCCAGAAGCCGGTCTTCACCTCGTCGAAGGCGCCGGTCGCGCGGATCGTGTCCGCGTGGTCGTACGTCGGCGCGCTCGAACCCGGATTGAGGTGTGAGCCGTGTGCGACGATGACGAGCGACTGCATGTTCGATCTGGGGGCGCGTCGCTCTTAGGGACTTCGGAGACTGCGAGACGACGGGAACGCTGGCTCGCGTCCGGTCCGTGCTCGATCCGCCTCCGAACTGCATCCGGCCCGCGTCCGGCGGTGTGCCTCGGGTACCGAAACCGACATACCGCCCGGCGTCACAGAGGCGCTCATGTCGCTGGCAGCCGATACCCGCGAAGCGGTCCGATCCCACCCGTTCGTCCGCGACGCGCTCCGCGCGGGACTGTTGAACCACAGCGCCGCCGCCGTGTGGCTCGCCGAGGAGGCCGACCTCGACGGCGACGTTGACGCGATCGCGACCGCGCTCCGCCGGTTCCGCGAGGACCTTCCCGACTACGTGACCGCCGACCGCGCCGCGAGCGTCTCGATGCGGAGCGGGGTCGGCGTCGTCGACGGCGACAACCTCGGAGACGCCCCGGGAGACGCTTCCCCACTCCTCCGCGTCGGCGGCGTGGTCGTCGCGAGCGAGGGGCGCGACACCGCGATCCTCGCGACCGGCGCAGTCGATGCCGCGGCGCTGGGAACCGTGCTTCGTCGACTGGCCACCGTCGACGTCGCGGTAACGGCCGCTGGGGTCGCCGGCGACGCGCTCGTCGCGGTCGTCGGGCGACGAGACGGAGCGACTGCGGTCCGGGTCGTGGAGGACGCGCTGGACGCGGTGCCGACCGACGGGGTCTGACCCGCATCCTTTTCTAACGCGGTCTGATAGGTAGGGTCGATGAACGCCGTCACGCTCGGTCCCGCCGGCACGTACTCGCACCGTGCGGCGCGGGCCGTCGCCGCCGAGGTGTCGTTCCGCGAGTCGGTCACGGCCATCGTCGACGCCGTCGAGTCCGGCGAATTCGAGCGCGGGGTGGTCCCCATCGAGAACAGCATCGAGGGCTCCGTCACGGAGAGCCTCGACGCGCTCGCCAACCACGACATCGCGGTCACCCGCGAGGTCGTCACTCCGATCCGACACGCCCTCCTCGCGCAGGGGCCGGAGTTCGAGGTCGTCGCCAGTCACTCGCAGGCGCTCGCGCAGTGCCGTAACTGGCTGGAGGCGAACTACCCGTCCGCGGGGCTCGAAGCGGTCGCCTCCACCGCCCGCGGGGTCGAACGCGCCCGCGAAGACGCTCGCGTCGCCGGGATCGGCCACCCGGATAACGCCGGCGACGACCTCGAGATTCTCGCCGAGGACATCCAGGACCGCACCTCCAACGCGACTCGATTCCTCGTCGTCGCGCCCGAATCGGCCCGCTCGGAGGCCGGCGGGAAGACGACCATCATCGTCTATCCGAACGCGAACTACCCCGGTCTCCTCTTAGAACTGCTGGAGGCGTTCGCCGACCGCAACCTCAACCTCTCGCGGATCGAGTCGCGTCCGAGCGGCGAGCGCCTCGGCGATTACCTCTTCCACTTCGACGTCGACGCCGGACTCTACGAGGAGCACATGGAGCAGGCGATCGCGGAGATCGAGGCCATCGCCGACAACGGGTGGGTCCGCGTGCTCGGGTCGTACGACACCCAGCACGTGTTGGAGTAGGAGCTCGCCGCGCCGTCGGCGAGTGATTATTTAAACGTACGCGAAACAGAGAGACTACTTATAAACGAAGGCGGCGGTGCGGTGGCGCGCGCCTCTGAGCGGCCGCCACCGGCGGCCGGGAGGAGCACGCGCGAGGGAGTCGGTGGTCCGGAGCGAAGCGACGGGCGACCGACGAGGCTGGGGAGGTGTGAGGTGCGGGGCCGTGCGGTGCCGTGCGGTGCCGTGCGGTGCGGGCTGGGGCTTTGGAGATGTTGCTCGCGGTGGAGTCGACTTATAAATGATCGGCAGAGAGTTCGACGATCGTCACCGCGACAACGCCCTCACAGAATCGCGAGTCCGCGTCCTACTCAAACCGGTACGTCGCACCGTCCGGCCCGTCCTCGATCTCGACACCCACGTCACGAAGCGCGTCCCGGAGGTCGTCGGCGCGTTCGTAGTTCCCCGCCTCGCGTTCGGCCGCACGCACGTCCAGAATCAGTTCGACTAGCTCGCCGGCCAGTTCGACCTCACCGTCGCTTTCCGCCCCGAACTGGAGGCCCAACACGCCGCCGCCGAGTTCCGCGAACGCCTCGACCGCCTCGCGGAGGCCGCGGTAGTCGTAGGCGGACTCGTTGGTCGCCTCATCGTCCGCGCCGTCGTCGATCGCGTCCACGTGCCGATTCACCGCGTCGGTGAGTTCGAGCAGCGCCGCGGTCGCCTCGCGCAGATTCAGATCGTCGTTCATCGCGGCCGCGAAGTCGTCGCGGGCGTCGCCGACCGCCTCCCGGAGGTCGCCGTCTTCGGCCTTCGCGCGGGCGTCGACGGAGTCGAGCGCCTCGACGGCGCGATCGTAGGTGCGCGAGAGGCGCTCCCAGCGCTCCTCGGCCTCCGCGATCGTCTCCTCGGTGAGCGCCTGCTCGGAGCGGTAGGCCGCCCCGGCGTAGAAGGTGCGGATGACGTTCACCCCGAGTTCGTCGAGGGCGTCCGGCACGGTCCAGAAGTTGCCGATCGACGAGGACATCTTCTCGCCGTCCATCGCGAGCAGGCCGACGTGGAGCCAGTGGCGGGCGAACCGCTCGCCGGTGGCCGCCTCCGACTGGGCGATCTCGTTTTCGTGGTGCGGGAAGACCAGGTCGCGGCCGCCCATATGGATGTCGAGGGTGTCGCCGAGGTGCGTCGTCGACATCGCCGAGCACTCGACGTGCCAGCCGGGCCGGCCGTCGCCCCACGGCGACGACCACGTCTCGCCGGTCGGCGTCTGGGCGCCGTGGTCGTGTTTCGCGTGCTCGCGGGCGGCGGTCTCGCTCACGCCGTTGGCCTTCCACAGCGCGAAGTCCGACGGGTTGCGCTTCTCGGACCGCTCGTCGGGTTCGCCCTGCGCCTCCAGGTCCGCGACGTTCTGGTTCGAGAGCTTGCCGTACTCCGCGAAGGTCGTGACGTCGAAGTAGACGGAGCCGTTCGACTCGTAGGCGTACCCCTTCTCGATCAGCGTCTCGACCAGATCGCGGATCTCGGGGACGTGCTCGGTGACGCGGGGGTACACCTCCGCGCGCAGCAGGTTCAGCCCGCGCATCGCGTCGAAGGTGGTCGCGGTGAACGCCTCCGCGACGTCGCGCTCTTCGGCCCACGCGTCGCGTTCGCCGACGCGGGCGGTGATCTTCTCGTTGACGTCGGTGACGTTCTCGACGTGGCGCACGTCGTACCCGAGGTGGTTGAGCCATCGGTGGAGGACGTCGGCGTGGAACCACAATCGGGCGTGTCCGAGGTGCGGGTCGTCCGACACCGTCAGCCCGCAGACGTACAGCGTGACGTCGCCGTCGGCCGTGAACTCGACGCGCTCGTCTGCCAGGGTGTCGGTAACGACGAGACTCATTACCGGGTGATTGCCGTGGTGAGCCTTTTAAATCGTCGGATCGAGCGAGGTCGACGGTGGTGAGAACGATGGGAGAAGGGTGTCGAGGCGAACGGGTCGACGCGAGTGTGTCGAGGCGTCGGTGGCGGGATCGGTCGATCGACGCCACCGCCTCAGTCGCCCGCTTATAAATCATCGACGGCGCGGTGAACGTCTCCAAAAGTCCGCTCCGCACAGCACCGCACCTCACGCCTCCCCAGCCTCGTCGGTCGCCCGTCGCTTCGCTCGGGGCGACCGACTCCCTCGCGCTCCGCTCGTGCCTTGATAAGGCACTCGCGTGAGCGCAGGGCGAGAGCGAAGCTCTCGCTTGCAGCCGGCGGCAAAGCCGCCGGCGACGCCACCGCACCGACGCAGTTGTTTATAAATGTCCGCCGTCGCCCGTCACGCTTCCTGTGTCGTCCACTCAACCGGGTACCCCGCCTCGCGCACCGCGTTCAGGACGCGGTCGATGTGGGCCGGGCCGTTCGTCTCCACCTCGAACACGAGGTCGGCGTCGCCGACCGGGAGGTCGGGGCGGCTCCGCTCGTGGCGCACCGTCCGGATGTTGGCGCGCTCGGCGCCGATCAGGGTGGCGATCTCGCCCATCGTCCCCGGTGTGTCGTCGATCCGCACGGCGAGTTCGATCAGCTGATCGCGCTCCACGAGGGCGTGTGTCACCACCTCCTTTAGCGTCGTGACGTCGATGTTGCCCCCGCAGAGCAGGGGAACAACCGTCTCGCCGGCCAGATCGATGTCGTCGACGATCCCCTCGTCCAGCAGGGCGGCCGCGGCGGTCGCCCCCGCGCCCTCGATCATCTGCTTGGCCCGCTCCAAGAGGAGTAAGATCGCGGCCGCCACGTCGTCGTCGCTGACGACCACCACGTCGTCGAGGTGCTCTCGCAAGAGGCCGAAGGTGAGTTCGCTCAGGCCGCCGGTCGCGATCCCGTCGGCGATCGTGTCGGGCTCCTCGCGCGCGATCAGTTCGTCGGCCGCGAGGCTCTCCGCGAGCGTCGAGGCGCCCTCGGTCTGGACGCCGATCACCCGCGTCTCCGGCGACCGCGCTTTGATCGCGGTCGCGACCCCGCCGGCGAGCCCGCCGCCACCGACCGGGACGAGCACGGTGTCGACGGCCGGGAGCTGGTCGAGCAGCTCCAGTCCGAGCGTTCCCTGTCCGGCGACCACGTCCGGGTCGTCGAAGGCGTGAATGAAGCGAACGCCGGGCTCGTCCACCAGCGTCCGCGCGTGCGCCATTGCCTCCGGGAACGCGCCCCCGCGGAGCACGACCTCGGCGCCGTACCCGCGGGTCGCCTCGATTTTCGCCGCGGGCGCGGACTCAGGCATTACGATCGTCGCGTCGATTTCCGCGCCCGCCGCCGCCAACGCGACCCCTTGTGCGTGGTTGCCCGCGCTCGCGGCGACCACGCGCTCGATCGGCGGAGCGGACGCACCGATGCCGCCGTGCTCGCCCTCGTTACCGCCCTCGACAGCCAGCGATATCGCGTTGTACGCGCCGCGCGTCTTGAACGAGCCGGTGCGCTGGAGGTGCTCCATCTTGAGATGCACGTCGGCGCCGCAGCGCTCGCTCAGCGACCGGCTCCGTTCGACGGGCGTGCGCTGGACGATCGCCGCGGCGTCGAGCCGATCGGCCGCGGCCTCGATATCGGCGATGGTGACGGAGGACATGACGCCGGTGTTCGCGGCGTCGCTCAAAAAGGACTCGGGTACGGAACGGGATCAGCCTCGCGGACGCGACGCCGAGTCGGCCCCCGACCCGATGCGGTTGCCGACCGGGCGTGGGTACTCGGGCGCGATTCTCACGGGCTCCGTCACGTAGTGCCCTCCGCCCGCGCAGTCGAAACCGACCCGTGAGTTTAGGCTGCTGAGCCCGAAGCGTCGGCATGGAACCGCTCGTTGTCGCCATCTTGGTCGGCGTCCCGCTCGCGTGGCTCCTCGCCTTCGCGGCCTACGTCTGCGTCGACGCGCCGAAACGAGGAATGAACCCGCGAAAGTGGGCGGCGATCGCCTTTTTCGTCCCGCTGTTCGGCTTCTTCGCGTACCTCTTCGAGCGCGACGAACTGGACTACGACCCCGCGGACGACCCCTACGCCGGCGGCGGAAGCGACCGCGAAGCCGGGTTCGCGGTCCACGAATCACGGCGGGGTGAGCGAGCGCTCGGCCCCGCCGGGAGCGAGACCGAAGACGACGGTGGCGAGTGGGACGACCCGCCGAGCGTCGACGTCGACAACGACGAGCGTGACGACTGAACGACGGCAATCGAGCGACGACGACAGAATAGGGCCGTTACAGGACGTCGAGCAGCGTCGAGCGACGACGGTCGAAATCGAAGGCGGCATCGGCGGTATCGAGCCGATCGAGAACGGCGAGCACGTCGATGCCCTCCCGCTCGGCGTGCTCGACGAGCGCCTCGATCGACGCCCGGTTCAGCGCGAACGACTCCAAGTTGCCACAGATGAGCGCCAGCGCGATCCCCGCCTCGCCGGTCGGGAAACCGGGATCGACGGCAGAGAAGTCGAGAGCGGCCGAATCGTCGGGAACGGCCAAACCGTCGGGAGCGACCGAAGCATCGGGAGCCGCGTCGGCGGCGTCGACCGCCGGGAACGTCCGCAAACATCGGGTGCAGATCGCCGCCTCTGGTGCGGGCGCATGCTCACGGAGCGTCTGGGGGACCGCGAACGCGACCGTGTCAGCGCTGCAGTGCGGACAGGGCATCAAATGAGTGCGAGTCGGAGTCAGTCTGCGGGTTCGGGATCCTCGACCGCTGCAGTCGCGGCGGCCGCGGCGTCTTCGGCCTCGGCCTTCTCCTCTTCCTCCTTTTTCGCTTTGATCTTCTTCAAGCGGAAGATCTCCTCTCGCTCCTGTTCTTCGAGCTTCTGTTCGATGTATTCCTGGTTTTCGTACAGACGGGGGAGCAGCGTGAACTCCAAGGCGTTCACGCGGCGCTTCGTCGTCTCGATCTCCGTGAGCATCTTCTTCATCGCCGTCTCGACCTCTGCGGCGAGGATGACTTTCTCTAACAGCTCCTCGTAGGCGTCGGCCGCCTCGTCGATCCGCGCCGACGAGCCGAGCAGTCCGTACCCGCGCTCGTCGAGGCTCTTTTTGACCTTCGAGGACTCGATCTGCGGAACCACGACGCCCATGATGTTCTTCGACTGGGTCGTGATCTCCGGGTGCTCTTTCAGCGCCGCGGCCGCGCCGCGAACGGCGACGTCGCCCTCCATCGCGCGGGCCATATCGATCGTCCGTTGAGCCGTCTCGTAGTTCGCGGACACCTCGGAGCGGACGTCCTGGGCCTGGTCGAGGATGTCCATGAACTCCATGATGAGGCCGTCCCGCTTCTGTTCGAGGGTGTCGTGTCCGCGCTCGGAGAGGTCGATGCGGTCCTCAATCGCCATCAGGTTCTTCCGAGTCGGTTTGACGTCCTTGGCCATCTATTGGAGGGACGTTCCGCTCCGAGGCGGTTAATTCTTTTCAGTCGTGACGTGCGCGCTCGCGAGCGCGCAGGCCGGATACCATGTCGATGTGGCGACGCACGCCGAACGAGCAGACGAGACGAACGCACAGGACGAACGTTCCACGGCGTCGAGGGGAGTCGAGATAAATAGATAATAAAAGAGAGAACAAGCGAGACGGGACCGGTCGTGTGCCTCTGACGGCGCAGGCGATCGCTTCCGACGGCTGTCGTCGGGATGGCGGTCGCCCGTTCGGGTCCGGTGGGGGCTTCGGTCAGCGGGGGTCGCGGTACCCGGCGGGACCCGTGGCGGTCGCGGCGGGATTGTCAGAGCGAGGCGGAAGGCTCGGCTACGCTCGGCGCAAACCGGCGTACGCGAGCAGTCCGGCCGTGAGGAGGGCCAGCGTCGGCGCCAGCGGGGTTGGGAGCGAGCCGTCGGTGACGCCGACGGCGTCGCTCGGGGCGAACGCGGCCGAGAAGCCCGATAGGTCCGTGCCGGCAGTCCATTCGGCAGCCGCGGCGTCGCTTCCGTCGGGCGCGGTGGTCGCGTCGGCGTCGACCGTCGCGTCCGCGAGCGCGTACCCGTCCGGTGCGACGAGGACGAACGGCCGGTCCGGGCGGAACTCGCTGGCGAACGGCTCACTCACGACGAGTCGGTCGCCGTCGACCGCGGCAAGGTTCGTCCACGTGGCCGAGAGCCGGACGACGCCGGTGCCGTTTGCGGACTCGACCTCGGTACGAACGTCAGAGACGGTCATCTCGCGGTCGACCTGGGTCGCCGTCCGTTCGACGATCCGAGACATGCGATCGCCGAACTGAGCCGTGACGTTTTCCGGGTGCTCGCGCAGATTCTCGAACGCCGCCTCGTCACTGGCGTCGTCGAGGTCGTAGGTCAACACGAGCGTGACCGTCGCGTCGCCGTCGGATTCGAGGGCGACGACGAACGCCGATCCCTCCTCGATCGCGGGTTCCGCCCCCGGATCGTCGAGCGCGGCGACGCCCGGCGCGAGGAGCGTCCCGATCAGCGCAACCGCCGCGACGGCGACCGCGATGCGACTGCGGGTGCGAATCACTCGTCGTCCTCCGTGTCATCGTCGTCGTCATCATCTTCGTCATCTTCGTCGTCATCATCTTCGTCATCGTCATCATCTTCATCTTCGCCATCTTCGTCGTCGTCCGCATCGCTGTCCGCGTCATTCGCGTCGTCTTCGTCCGCGTCGTCGCTGTCGGTCTCGAACTCGAGTTCGAGTTCGCCCTCGCGCTCGCCGTCCTCGACTTCGATCTCGGCTTCGTCGCCGTCGACCGGCAGCGTCACCTCGATGCGACCGTCAGCGTCGGTCGTTCCGACGGGCTCGTCTTCGATTTCGACGCTCGCACCTTCGACGGGCTCACCGTCGGCGTCGGTCACTTCGACCGTCACCGTCGCACCCGGAGCCGGATCGCCAGAGACGACGGCGACGGAGAGTTCGCCGCTGTCGCGATCGGCGTCATCGCGGTTATCATCGTCCTCACTGCCGTCATCGCCGTCACCGTCGCCGTCCGCGTCATGCTCGTCGATATCGACATCGTCGAGCGCGAGCGTCCCGTCCGCGCCGACCTCGAACTCGAGTTCGGCCTCGAACGCGCCCTTCACGAGCGTCATTTCCAACTCGTCGTCAACGTTGGGCGCGTCGAACGAGAGGCTCCCATCTGTGTCAGTCGTCCCGACGCGGTCGCCGTCGACGAAAACGGAGGCGCCCTCGACGCCCACGCCGTCGTAAGCAACGGAGACGGTGACCGTTCCGTTCTCGGCGGTACCGTCCACCGAGAGTCGCTCGCGTAGCTCCGCGTCCGCCTCGTCGTCGCCGTCATCGCCGTCGTCCGTGCCGAGCGAGATTTCGAGTTCGCCCTCGCGCTCGCCGTCCTCGACCTCGATGTCGACCTCGTCGTCGTCGGGAAGCGTCACCGTGACCCGTCCGTCGGCGTCGGTCGTTCCGGCGTCCTGATCGTCCAGTTCGACGGTCGCGCCCTCGACGGGCTCGCCGGCCGCGGTCACGCGAAGCGTCACCGTCTCGCCGGGCTCGGTCGTGCCGTCGACGATCGATATCGACAGCGGCGTCTCGTCGTCACCGTCGTCATCGTTGTCACGCTCGCGCGGTTCGATCTCCTCTTCGAACTCGAACACCTCGCCCGTCTGACCGTCGACGCTCACCTCGGCTTCCCCGGCCGTTTCCGGCCCGAAGAAGGTGAACTCGAATTCGTAGTAGCCGTCGTCCCCGTCGCGGTCGACCGAGCGCAGCGTCCACTCGCCGTCGGCGTCCGTCGACAGCTGCGTCGTGGCGGCCGTGAGCGCCTCGCTCTGTGTCACGTCGAAGCTCCCGTTTCCGGGCTGATCGCGCTCGAACTCGCGCGAGCGCTCGCCGTCGTCACCCTCGACCTCGATGGAGACGCCGCCGTCGACCTCCAAGGAGAACTCGCCAGCGCGCTCGCCGGAGTACTGCGCGAGTAGCGCGCTCGCACCGGTGCCCGTCACGCGGTTGAGCCGCTGGCGCGCCGCTTCGTTACTGCCTCGGTCATAGCCTGCCGATCGGAGTTCGAGCTCGGAGACGTCAGTGGCGTGCGCATCGACACGCTCGAAACTGCGGTCGACGGTGCCGGCCTGTCCGGCGAGCACCGCGAGCCGCTGTGCGAACTCCCCGCGGGTGATCTCGCCGTCCTCGTAGGCGACGCGAGCCGCGCGCTGGTCAGCGACGACATCGTCTGCGCGCTCGCGAAGTGTCGCGGTCCGTTCGGCGAGGATCGACGCGCGCTCGGACTCGGTTGCGTTTTCCAACGCGGCGTCGAGCGATGAGGATTCAACGTCGCTTGACACCTCGTCGTCAGTGACGGCGATGACCGTCGCGAGTTGTTGGCCGACCGTCGCACGTGAGGTGTTCGCGTCGGTCTCCGAGGCGTTTGCGTCGCCATCGGTGGCGTTAGTCGCGTTGCCGTCAGTCGTGTTCCCGCCCTCCGTCTGCGCCACAGCGGTTGTCGCGTCGATACCTTCGATCACTGTGTCGGATGACCCGAGATCCGTCGCGTCCCCGTTGCCGACCGCGCTCGCGAGCGCGCCGCCCGGCACGGAGCCCACGACGAGCCCCAACGCAACGAGAACGGTCAACAGTCGTGTGCCTTGCATAACGAATGAACGGACAGCGGCTAGCCACATATACCGGGGCGACCGTGGCGGTCTGTTGCGCGCTGTCCCGCTCGGTTGCGCCACCGCCACCGACTGTTTCGCCGAGTTTTACCGGATTTCGACGAGGGCCTCACGCGACAATCTATGAGTTTAACCCACGAGCCGAGGTACCGTACACTAATGAGACGACGCGATCGGACTGTTGGATCGATCGCCGCCCTCCTCGTCGCCGTCTGCTGTGTCGCCGCCGTCGTGTTCGTCGCGCCTGCGGACGCGCAGGCGGACACATTCCTGCAGACCGACGACCAGCCGGAGCCGGACAACACGATTACGCGGATCACCCTGGCAGACGACGGCACTGCGACCTGGGAGATCACACTCCGGACCCGCCTCGAAAACGAGACCGACGTCGACGAGTACGAGCGGTTTCAAGAGCGATTTCGGTCAAACACGAGCCGCTATCTCGACCCGTTCGCCGACCGGATGACCGGCGTCGTCGCGGCCGCGAATGAATCGTCGGAGCGACCGATGCGTGCGAGCGAATTCGATGCCGAGACATCGATCCAAGAGGTCCCCCGGCGGTGGGGCGTCGTCAGCTTTCGATTCACGTGGACGGGCTTTGCGGCCGTGGACGGCGACGCGGTCGTCGTCGGCGACGTGTTCGACGGCGGGTTCTTCATCGGTGACGACGACGTGCTAGCGATCGTCGCACCGGACGGGTACGCGCTTTCCGCCGTCGAACCGTCTCCGGACGACATCGACGGCGGTACCGTCGAGTGGCGAGGGCGCGAGGACTTCGCCGACCGCCGTCCGAGCGTCCGAGCCGAGCCGACAGCGGCGGCCGACGGCGGCCAGAACACCGGAGACGACACCGACAGAGATTCGGCCGGTGGCGTCGGCGGCCGCCTCGGGACCGGCGCGGTGGTGGCCCTGCTGCTCGTAGGCGTGCTCGCCTTCGTCCTGTACGCGGTTCGGAGCGGGCGGCTGCATCTCGGAAGCGAGAGCGACGACACGGCGCCGAACGGAGTCACGGCGTCGACGGGTGACGCCGACACGGACACTTCGGTGGCCTCCGGTCCGGATTCGGGGGATGATCTCGAGAGACGCGACGGCCTCGTCGATCCCGACGAATCGGGAGACAGCCCCGTAAGCGGAGTCGATCCGGAACTCCTCACCGACGAAGACCGGGTCCGACGCGCCCTCGAAGAAGCGGGTGGTCGGATGAAGCAGTCGGACGTCGTCGCGGCTCTCGGCTGGTCGAAATCGAAGACGTCGCGGGTCCTCTCGGGAATGGCCGACGACGGCGAGATCGAGAAGCTTCGGATCGGTCGGGAGAACGTGATCGACTTGACGGACGACGCCGACGACTGAGAGACCAGGCCGAAAATCGGGGTTTTCAGGCCCGAGAGCAGCTGCTCACAGGAGCGGTGCGGTCAAGCAGGAAAAAGCGAATCGAGGCGTTAGTCGGCCGCTTCGACGACTTCGCGCTCGGAGTCGTCCTCGCGGTAGTGCTCCTCGATGAACTCCTCGTCGATCCGGTTGAGGGCGTCTTTCGGAAGCATCGAGAGGAGGTCCCAGCCAATCTCCAGCGTCTCCTCGATGTCGCGGTTCTGGTCGAAGCCCTGGTCGACGAACTCGGACTCGAAGGCGTCCGCGAAGTCGAGATACTTGTTGTCGAGCTCCGAGAGCGCCTCCCGGCCGACGATGTTCACGAGGTCACGGAGGTCCTCCCCCTCGGCGTACGCCGCGAACATCTGGTCTTTCACGTCGGCGTGGTCGGCGCGGGTGAGCCCCTCGCCGATACCGTCGTCCATCAGCCGCGACAGGCTGGGGAGGACGTTGATCGGCGGCTGGAGCCCCTGGCTGTTCAGGTCGGGGTCGACGTAGATCTGCCCCTCCGTAATGTACCCGGTCAGGTCCGGGATCGGGTGGGTGTCGTCGTCACCCGGCATCGTGAGGATCGGGATCTGCGTCACCGACCCGTCACGGCCCTGGATCCGTCCAGCGCGCTCGTACAGCTGCGCCAGATCGGTGTACATGTATCCGGGGTAACCACGCCGACCCGGAACCTCCTCGCGAGCCGCACCGATCTCACGGAGCGCCTCACAGTAGTTGGTCATGTCCGTCAGGATGACGAGGACGTGGTAGTCCTTCTCGAAGGCGAGGTACTCGGCCGTGGTGAGCACCATCCGCGGGGTGACCGTCCGCTCGACTGCGGGGTCGTCCGCGAGGTTCATGAAGACGACAGAGCGTTCCAGCGCGCCGGTGCGCTCGAAGTCCTCCATGAACTCGTTCGCCTCCTCGGCCGTGATCCCCATCGCACCGAAGATGACGGCGAACTCCGAGCCCTCCTCGTCGTCGCCCGCTTCCTCGTCGGGCACACTGGCCTGCCGGGCGATCTGCATCGCCAGTTCGCTGTGCGGCTGGCCGGAACTGGAGAAGATCGGGAGCTTCTGTCCGCGGACGAGCGTGTTCATCCCGTCGATCGCGGAGACGCCCGTCTCGATGAACTCCTCGGGGTATTCCCGGGAGTACGGGTTGATCGCGGCGCCGACGATGTCCTGACGCTCCTCGGGGACGATTTCCGGGCCGTCGTCGATCGGGCGCCCAGAGCCGTCGAGGACCCGTCCGAGCAGGTCCTCGGTGACGGGCATCTTCATCGTCTCGCCCAGGAAGCGGACGGACGCGTCTCTGTCGATACCGGAGGTGCCCTCGAAGACCTGGATTGCGACCACGTCCTCCGAGGATTCGAGCACCTGTCCGCGCAGCGTCTCGCCCTGTGCCGTCTCGATCTCGACGATCTCGTCGTAGCCGATCGACTCGTCAACCTCGGCGTACACCAGCGGGCCGCTGATCTCGGTGATTGTCTGATACTCTTTCATATTAGTAGAGGCTCCGGAGTTCCTCGGTGATCTCCGCTTTGAGCTCCTCGATGTACTCCTCGTAATCCTCCTGGACGCCGATACGGTTGATCTGCGGAGCGGCCTCGGTGTCGACGAGGTCTTCGACCGGGACGCCCGCCTCGAGCGCGTCGAACGCCTCGTCGTGGAACGTCTCGATCGTCGTCAGCATGAGGTACGTCTTCTCCGGCGGACAGAACGTGTCGACCGGGTGGAACGCGTTCTGCTGGAGGTACGCCTCGCGCAGATAGCGGGCGACCTCAAGGGTGAGCTGCTGGTCGTCCGGCAGCGCGTCCTTCCCGACCAGCTGAACGATCTCTTGCAGCTCGGTCTCCTCGTCGAGCACGTCGACCGCCCACTGGCGCTTCTCCGCCCAGTCGTCGGCGACCTCGTTCTCGAACCACGGGTCGAGCTGGTCTTTGTACAGCGAGTACGACTCGTTCCAGTTGATCGACGGGAAGTGACGACGTTCCGCCAGGTCCGCGTCGAGCGCCCAGAACGTCTTCACGATACGCAGCGTGTTCTGAGTGACCGGCTCGGAGAAGTCGCCGCCGGGCGGCGACACCGCACCGATCGCCGAGACGGAACCCTCCGTCCCGTTGATGTTCTCGAACGCGCCGGCGCGCTCGTAGAACTGCGCCAGGCGGGCGGCGAGGTACGCCGGGTACCCCTCCTCGCCGGGCATCTCCTCCAGCCGGGAGGAGATTTCGCGCATCGCCTCCGCCCACCGCGAGGTGGAGTCGGCCATCAGCGCGACGTCGTAACCCATGTCGCGGTAGTACTCGGCGATGGTGATTCCCGTGTAGATGCAGGACTCACGCGCCGCAACGGGCATGTTTGAGGTGTTCGCGATGAGCGAGGTGCGGGCCATCAGCGGGTTGCCGTTGGCCGGGTCCTCCAGCTCGGGGAAGTCCTCAATGACCTCGGTCATCTCGTTACCGCGCTCGCCGCAGCCGACGTAGACGATGATGTCCGCGTCGGCGTACTTCGCGAGCTGGTGCTGAGTGACCGTTTTCCCGGAGCCGAACGGTCCGGGAATCGCGGCCGTCCCGCCCTTCGCGATGGGGAACAGCCCGTCGAGGATGCGCTGACCGGACACCAGCGGCGTCCGGGGCGTCTTCTTGTTCTCGGAGGGACGCGCCTCGCGGACGGGCCACTCCTGGTGCATGGACACGTTCGTGCCGTTAGCAAGTTCGGCCACCGTCTCGGTGACGTCGAACGAGCCCGACTCGATGGCAGTGACCTCGGCGGTCTCGTCCTCCTCGAGCGCGTCCGGCGGCACCATGACCTTGTGGTCGATGGTGACCGTCTCCTCGACGATTCCGACCACGTCGCCGCGGCCGACTTCGTCGCCGACCTCGACGGTGGGTTCGAACTCCCACTTCTTTTCGAGGTCGATACCGGGCGCGTCGACCCCGCGATCGAGGTACGGACTGCCCATCTTGCCCTCCAGCACGTCCAGGGGGCGCTGCACGCCGTCGTAGATAGCGTCCAGCATTCCCGGACCAAGGTCGACCGACAGCGGCTCGCCCGTGTTCTCGACGGGCTCGCCGGGGGCGACCCCGGAGGTCTCCTCGTACACCTGAACCGTCGTGATGTCGCCTTCGATCTCGATCACTTCCCCCATGAGGCCTTCGTCGCCGACGTAGACGACGTCGTTCATGCGGGCGTTGAGATCGCGGGCGCTCACGACCGGACCGCTCACGCTTTGGATGACACCGTTTTCAGCGGTGGTATCCGTGGATTCTGCTTTACTCATATTAGTCGTCCTCCTCCATCAGGTCGATCCCGATAGCTCGTTTGATCTGGTCGCGCAGCCCGCCGCTGCCGGCGCCGGACCCGCCGAGCGTCACGAGCACTGGCTCGATACTTCCCTCGACCGCTTCGCGGGTCCCCCGCGAGAGGTAGTCGAGGTCGTCGGTGTGCATCACGATGATACCGGTACCCTCGTCGTCGAGGGTTCGTTCGACGGCGTCATCGAGCCGCTCGTCCTTCTCGTCGTCCGGTACGTTCTCGAATTTCCGAACGCCAGCGAGCCGGAACCCAGTCGTGAACTCCGGACTGCCGACGACGGCTATCTCCTGGCTCATGTGATCACCAGCTCCGATTCGATCTGGTCGACCGGGAGCCCGGCCTCCTTTCCGCGAGCGATCGCACGGATGTTCTCGACCTCGCGCTCCTTCGCGAGGATATACGAGATCACCGGCGTCACCGAGACTGGGTGGATCGTCCCGAGCCGGTCGCCGTACGCCAACAGCGCGGCGTCGGTCGCGTGCTCGAATGCGATGAGGCTGTCCGCCTCCTGGAGTTCGCGCAGGGCCGGACCAAGCTCATCGGCGTACTGACTGTCTGCGATGTACTCGACGAGTTCGTCCATGTTCCGCGCGAGCCGCGCGAGCGATCCCTGCGTGAACAGGTCGCCGCCCTCGATGAAGTACGCTGCGGGGTCGATATCCGCGCCCGACCGGGCGAGCCGGAGGGCGTTGATCGCATTCCGGAAGTCGACCTCCGCTTTGAGGAACGCCTCGTACTGTCGGGTCGGTTCATCGCGCCCGAGCCCCGACAGGAGCCGTTCGTAGAAGGCACGGTCGACCGCGTTCTCGAGCGGCACGAGCACGTCCGTCTCCTCGTACTCGGCGTACGCCTCGCGGAGCGGGTCGCCGTAAATCGTGTCTTCAAGCACTTCGATGACCGCGTCGATCGAGTCGGCCTCGAGTAGCCGACGGATCCGACGGTCGTCGAACTCACCGGCCCGGATCAAGTCGACCTCGACGGCGGACTGGTCCGTGTCGGTGTAGACGCCGCGGATGATCGTCTTCACGTTCCACGCATCGAACTTGCGGAGGTAGCGGGCGATAAGATCGTACAACGCCCCCTCGCTCCAGTCTAAGATCCCCTCGAACTGCTTCGCGAGGTTCCGGTTCAACGCGTATTCGATCAGGTCGACACCGCCGTGGCGACTCCCCAGGGCGTTGATCTCCGTGCCGTAGCTCGATTCCTCCATGAACCGGGCGATCTCCGCCGGGCTCATTCGGGTGAGCTTGCGGTACTCCTCGTCCCCGTAGAGGCTGCCGCGGCGGGCACGAACCCGCGCGACGACGTACTCTGGGTTCGAGCTGCCGACAGCGCTCATTGGTCGAACAGTCGCTCCGAGATGTTCTTCAACTCGTCGTCCCAGACGGACTCCAGGATCGAGTCGAACGTGTTGTTCACGCGAACGCGAGAGGTGTCGCTCTCCGCGACGACGCCGCCGAGACAGTCGATCTCGCCGTCGACCTGCGCGTTGCGGTCGACGACGAGGTCCTCAAGCAGCTCGACATCCTCAGCGCGGGTGTAGACGGCGACATCCGCGTCGTCGTCGAATTCCGCGAGAGTCGCGTCGAGCAGCGCCTCGGTCAGCTCGCGGCGGCGGTCGCCGTCGAGCGACTCGATCGTCGCCTCGACGTCGTCGTAGACGTCCTGAAGGACGTCTCGCCGGGCCCCGAGCCGCTCCTGTTTGGCCTCGAGTTTGGCCGAGGAGAGCGTCTGCTCGCGCTCCTGGTCGATCTGTCGATCGACCTCGGCGAGCCGCTCTTCGCGGATCCGCTCGGCGTCGGCCTCAGCCTCGGCGACGATCTCGTCGGCCTCCGCCTCGGCCGCCTCACGGATCTCCTCTGCACGCGCGCGGGCTTCGTCTCGAACGTCCTCAACGACAGTGTCCAAACTCATTGGTGTGAAAGGGAGTGCCGCTTAGACGATGAAGACGACGACGAGTGCGAGGATAACGATCGTCTCGGGAAGAACCGTCAGGATGAGCCCGTTGACGAACAGGTCCTCGTCCTCGGCCATCGCACCGACGGCGGCCGACCCGATTCCGCGCTCTGCGTACCCCGCACCGAGGGCCGCGAGCCCGACAGCGAGGGCTGCTGCGGCGCTGGGGTCAGTGAGCGTTCCACCGGTGGACAGTACGGCATTCCCGAGTTCGTTGGTAGCTTCAAGCATTGGTAGTAGTTGCGGTTGCTCGTCTCCGAACAGTTGCTATTTGCCGCCACAGTAGTCATAAAGCTTCCCAAAACGACCGAATAGCGCGGACGAAACGGAGGAGAAAGCACAGACTGACGGAGGTGCCGTCCCGCCGAAATTGCGGGCCGGACAGAATCGAAATCGTGGGTTTACGGTGCGTCTAACGGGTGCAATCAGACATACCCCGATAACGGGGGTTAGTTATCCTCTGCGGTGTATTCTCGATCGTAGCCGAACGGCAGGTACGTGTCGCCGCCGCCTTGGTAGAACTTCCCGAAGAACTCGACGTATTCGAGGCGGATGGCCTGGATACCGGCCGACGAGACGCCGAGCAGGAGCACGACGATATGGCCGATAATCGCCACGAGGATGCCGGCGACGAGCGCAGCCGCGCCGATGGCGCCGATCGACGCCGGGTCGAACGCAGTTGTCATCCCCGCGAAGACGAGTTCGTAGTCCTCGGGGTGGCTCTGGACGTACTCGAGGTAGTCGGCCGAGAAGATGAAGTGGAAGCTCCCGTCGCCCCCCTCGTCGATGTACGCCCCGAACGCGAGCAGGTTGACGGCGAGCGCCATCCCCCCTTTCGCGAGCAGCACCGCCATGATCCGGGCGTACGAGATGACGTTGACGATGGGCGAGAGCACTTCCGCGAGTTCCGCCGGTTCGCCGATGCCGAGCAGGACCGCTCCGAGGCCGGCGGCCACGAGACCGGCGATCCCGACGATGGCCGGGAACCCGTTGAACGTGACCGCGCCGAGCGTGACTACCGAGACCGACTCGAACAGGAAGTCGGGCTTCGGGCCGGGCACGTGCTGGCTGAAGATCCAGAGCCACGCGCCGTTGAGGAGCAGCAGCCACGACGCGCTCTCGTAGACAGCGTGTTTCAGGTCGTGCTGCTGGTAGTTACTGACGAACGAGAGCAGGTACCCTACGTTCAGGTGGATCATCCCGAACACGACGCTCACGACGAGCCACGAGAGCGCCCAGTCGATGTCGGCGGGCGAGAGGCCCTTTCCGACCGGCCACGACGCGATCCCGAGCAGCGGGTACGCGTGGTAGCCGAAGATGTCGACCCCGTAGTAGATCCCGAACAGGATCGTGAACAGGCCCGCCCAGATGGAGACCGCACCCAGCTCGCGGAACGTCCCCTCGTAGTTCGAGTACAGGAACACACCGATAGCGGCGTACAGCACGCCGTAGCCGATGTCACCGATCATGAATCCGAACATGAGCGGGAACGTGAGGAAGACCAGAAGCGTCGGGTCAAACTCGGAGTACTTCGGCCGTCCGAACCCCTGGACGAGCAGCTCGAAGGGGCCGGCGGCGCCGCCGTTGTCCTGAACGACCGGCGGGTCGTCGCTCCCGTGAGTTGCGTGACCGCCGTCCGTGGCCGCGCGCTCCTCGTTGTCGCCCGCAGCCGTACCGCCCGCCGCGCCGCCGTCAGCGACCGACTCGGTGTGGTGGTCGCCGTCGGGCGTGAACGACGCGCGTTCGAGTTCCTCGACTTCGGCGTGATCGCCGACGGCGTCGACGATGGCCGCTTCGAAGTCCGGGAACGTTTCGGACGGGACCCAGCCTTCGGCGATGAAGGCGTTCTCAGTGGTCGCAAAGGAGAGGGGCGCCTCCTTCTTTTGGGCCTCGATAGTGAGCTGCTCTTCGGCGCGCAACAGGAAGCTCGCCGCCTCCTCTTTGACCGCCGAAAGCTCGGCTTCGATCGCTTCGAGGTCACCGCTCAGGTCATCGCGCTCGTGTTCGAGCGTCGCGACGTACTCAGACGGGCTCGCGTCCGCCTCGGGAACCTCCAAGAGCGCGATGTCGACGCCGACGAGCGAGTCCTGGAGGACGCCCTCGTCGGCGCCGTCGGCGGGCACGGCGAAGATCGCCACGACGTTCCCACCGGCGAACACCTCGAAGGAGTCGATCCCGGCGGCGGCGGCGAGTGCCGCCTCGACGGCGTCCGGCTTCGCCTCGCCGACGACAACCTCGAGCGAGTCGTAGCCACGCAGCAGATCGAGCTCGATGCCGAGATCGGCGAACGGTTCCATGCGGTCGATCTCCTCTTGGCGGTCGCGGATCGCTGACTGGAGGTCGTCGTGCTCGTCGTTAAGCTCGTTGACGCGCTCGCGAACGTCCGCAAGCTCGGCTTCGAGCGCGGCGTCGTCGAGTGCGCCAGCGGCCTCGGTTTCGTCGCCTTCCACGTCGAGAATACTCTCTAGCGAGCGGACGGTGACGAGTTGTTCGTTGACCGCCTCTGCGCCGTCGAGCGACGCGCCGGGCGAGAAGCCCTCGTAGCGCTCGTCGTAGTCGGTGACGTGCAGGGAGTGGTGTTCGTACGCGGCTTCGATGACGTCGTCGATGACGCGCTTCGAGCCCGTCACCGACACCTTGCTCATCCGCTCAGGCCTGAGCATCCACCGCCTCCTCGGCTTGTTGGTTCACCGCTTCCTCGAACCGTTCGACTGCGTAGTCGACGGCCGATTCCACGCGCTCGCGGGCCTCGCGTTCGAGCTCGTCGCGGTCGGAGCGACCCGATTCGAGGATCTCCGCACGGCGTTCCTCGATATCTTCGCGGGCCGCCTCTAGCCGCTCGTCGGCCTCGGAGTCCGCCTCTTCCTCGGCCGCCGCGCGGATCTCCTCCGCGCGGGTTCGAGCCTCGGCGAGGCGCTCGTCGGCGTCCGATTCCGCCTCCGCGATGATCTCGTCCGCCTCCGTTTCAGCCTGCTTGATCCGGTCGAGCACCTCTGGTCTCGCCATACTACTAATCGCCTGAAACTCCACAAGCGACGTATAAGGTGTTTGCGAAAATGCGCGGGGTTCACAGCTGATTGCGGCCGCGCTCGGAGTCGACTGTCCGGGTGGATCCGCGCGCTGCCGCCTACATTTAAGTACCAGTCGGCGGACCCTCACCGTATGGTAACGGTGTATGCGGTCGCGTCGGCGAAAGGTGGCGTCGGCAAGACCACCACGACCGCGGCGATCGCGACGATCCTGGCCGAGTCGGGAGCCGACGTCGTCGCGATCGACGCCGACATCGGCATGGCAAATCTCGCTGGCGCCGTGGACGTGACACCCGGTGAGACCACGATCCACGATGTTCTCGGCGGAGCGGCTGACCCGCTCGACGCGGTCCACGACGGCCCGGTCGGGCTCCGCGTCGTCCCGGGCGCAGCGGATTTGGACGCGTACGCGGCCGCTGATCCATCGGGGCTCAAAAGCGTCGTGGCGGCCTTCTCGGACGCCGATTACGTGTTCATCGACGCGGGCGCGGGGCTCTCACACGACTCCACGCTTCCGCTCGGGATCGCGGACGAGACGCTACTCGTCTCGACGGCCGAGCGAAGCGCCCTCGGCGACACTGAGAAGACCCGACAGCTGACCGAGCGACTCGGCGGAACCGTCGCGGGAGCGGCGATCACTCGGGTAAGCGGCGACGACGAGATCGATGGCGATGACCCCGATGGCGGCGATCTCGTGGCCGAGCTACTCAACACGACCGTCCTCGGACGGATCCCGGAAGACGGGTCGGTCGTGAGCGCGGCGGATGCGACCGAGCCGCTCCCGCTGTTCGCGCCCGATTCACGGGCGACGAGGGCCTACCGGGACCTGACGCGAGCGCTGACGGGAGACGACATCGCCGGCGATGGGCTGACCGAGAGCACTGCCGTCGCCGGCGCAGATGGGAACGACGGTGTGGACGAAAGTGGGTACGAAGACCAGGCGTCTGAGGGCGGAGAAGACGCCGATAGCGAAGACTCGACGCCGGACGACGACGGAAGTGGAGACGACAGTGAATCCGAAGTCGAGAGTCGCGAGAGCGAGGGCACCGGTGAGAGCCGCGGGACCGACGAGACCGAGGGGACTAACAAGGTCGATGAGGACATCATCGTCGCGGACTCCGAACAGGCCGGGCTAGGGGAGCCGAGCGGCGAAGAGGACATCATCGTCGCCGATGAGGCCGCCGTACCGGCGGACGAAGAGTCGAACGAGCCTGCGGGATCAGATGGCTCGGGCGGACCGAACGGATCGGATGAGCCAGACGACCGCGAAAGTTCGGAGGGCGACGAGGCCGAGGCGGTCGGTGACGTGGCTGACGGTGACGAGGCTGAGGCGGTCGACGACGAGACCGAGATGGTCGGCGAAGAGCACGTCAGCGGCGACGACCTCGAGGCGATGATCGAGGAGGACGTAGGCGGGGATTTCGATGGCGGCGACAACTTCGACGACGGCGGCGAGGGCGACGAGTCGATCGCGGACGCAGACGCGGTGGCGGCGCAACGCGACGCCGAGGTGGGCGACGACATCGATGGGAGTGAGCACAGGGAGAGCGATGGGGACGACGGGGTCGATGACACCGGGGCCGCCGTCGAGTCCGGAGGTGGCGGGACTGATATTGACGACGAACTAGCCGGAAGCGTGCCGTTCCGCGACGACGATACCGGGACGATGAACACCGTCGGCTCCGGGAGCGACGACGAAAGCGACGACCAGAATGCGGGCGAAGAGACCAACGACAAAAAAGAAGGCGGATTCTTCAGCCGGCTGCTCGGCCGATAGGCCTCTGGGGTCGCTTCAGGCTGCCGAGAGCGTTTCAGGCTTCAGAGGGCGCTTCCGCGCGGTCGCGGATCAGGTCGCGGATCTCCTCGGGGTCTGATATTCGGGCGAGTTCCGCACAGGAGACCAGCGCGGTGCCGTCAACCGAGTCGCGGCCCTCATCCTCTTCGGTGAAGTAGACGGATCGGGTGCGCGCCACTTCGCCGATCGAAGACATGATCCGCGCGCGCTTTTCCGCGGCGGGCGTGAACGCAGAGTGACCAGTGAGGACTCGCGTCACGGCGCTTCCCTCGTCCTCGGAGACGGCCTTGAACGGGGCGCGGGCGGTCGGATGGACGGTAAAGCCCGCGTTCGTGAGCACGTGAACGACGTGCTCGTCGTCGGGATCCGTCGCAGGCGCCGAGGGCGTCGGATCCGCGTCGCGAACACCGCCGGCGCCGTCGAGCACGTTGACGGGACTGGAGAACGGCTCGTTGAACAGCTCTTCCAGTTGGATCGCGACCTCGATGGAGGCGTTCATCCCGTCCTCATACTTCGAGACGGTGCGCCGAGAGACGCCGAGTTCGGTCGCGAGTCGACCGAGCGACCAGCCGCGCCCCTCGCGCTCGTCGGCGAGAAGGTCGCCGTCGAGGCTGACGTAGAGTCCGCCGGGGGCCGCGTAGATGAGCGGCGGCATCTCCTCGACGAACAGGTCGTAGCCGGTATCAGGGTTGATCACCGGAACACCGTGTCGGAAGTAGACGACGCCGGGTTTCAGTTCCTCGTCCCGGGTCCGGATCCCGATCACCATCGGCGTCGCTTGTAAGTACTCTCCGAGTCGGCGCATCTCCGCGCCGGTTTCGGAATCGAGCGCGTCGACGTTTCCGAGGATCTTTAAGAGGACGAGGTCCTCGCCGCGCCGGGCCGCCACGTCGAAGCTCTTGGGCCGGACCGCACACCGCTCGCTGACGAGGAATCCCGCGTCTTCCAGCATCGCGGTAACGTTTTCGATCAGCGCAGTCCGAGACATACCCGAAAGAAGCGGTTCGCCGTATATATGCGTTGTGTCGGCTGTATGCGAGAAACACCGCCGCCCGCTTGCGGTTTCGTCGGTCCGAGAGGAGGCCGACCGACAGGACGATCGCGTCGAAACCGGTTTGTTCGGGAGGGCGAAACCTCTCACATGGTCATCGTCGCCGTCGACGACACCGATTCCCGGGATCGGGGGATGTGCACGACGTACGTCGGCGCGCGCCTCGCAGCGCGGCTCGGCGCCGCCGGCGGTCGGGTCCACCGGCGGCTCCTCGTCCGTCTCAATCCGGCGGTGAAACACAAGACTCGGGGCAACGCCGCCGTCGCGCTGCACGTCGGCGGCGTCGATGCCGGAGCAGCGTTCGACCTCGCGGCCGAGACGGTCCGGGAGTTCGCCGCGGCCGACGATCCGAGGACTTCGCCAGGGGTCATCGTCGCTGAGGGCGGCGTCACTGGGGGCGGCGTCACCGGGGGCGCCGACGGCAACTCGGCCGGTTCGGGAGAGGGAATGGCCCTTGAGAGCCCGTCGATCCCCGACGACGTGGCCGACTTCGCCCGGCGCGCCCTCCGTCATCGACTCTCGCTCGACGAGGCGATCGCGATCGCCGAGGCACACGGGTTCCGGCACGCTGCCTTCGGAACGGGCGGAGACACCGACGCGGACGCCGTCGAGGGACGCGGTCGGATCGGTGCGCTCGCGGCGATCGGCGCCCCGGCGGCATTCAGCGACTGGACGTTCGAGCGGATCTCCTACCGCGAGCTGGACCGCTGTGGGACTCCGCGGGACATCGACATCGAGAGTCTCTTCGCCGCCGCCGATGCGGGATACCCGACCGTCTGGGACACGGTGGATCGCGGGACCGGTGCGGCCGTCTGCGTCCCCAACGCGCCCGGACCGATCCTCCACGGGATCCGCGGCGACGACGCGGCCGCGTGCCAGGACGTTGCCGAGGCGATCGCGAGCGAACCGGTCGATCGCGCCGCGACGTACCTAACGAACCAGGGCACCGACGCCCACCTCGCGGCTGGAGCGATCGGCGACCTGCGGGACGGGGCGGGATACCGTGTCGACGGCGTCGTCGCGAGCGCGCCCGAGACGAAGCGAGGGGGTCACGTCCACGTTGATGTCGCGGAGCCGGGTGCCGGCGTCCGCGGACTGACGGACTCCGAGATCGGCGACGCCGACGATCGCAACACCGATCGGCTCCGCTGTCTCGCGTTCAAGCCGACCGGTCGGTTTCGCGACCGCGTCCGGGCGCTCCGACCCGGTGATCGGGTGACGCTGTGTGGCGAACACGAGATTCGCGAGGTCGGAGACGTTCTCCGATCGACGCTCAAGCTGGAGAAATTCGCCGTGAACGGTCTCGTACGAACGAAGCCGGCGGTGCCGCAGTGTCCCGACTGTGACCGGTCGATGTCCTCGGCGGGGAGCGAGCAAGGCTACCGCTGTCGGGACTGTGGCACGGCCGCGCCCGGGAAAGTCGATCGCGAGATCGACCGCGACGTAGCGGTCGGCTGGTACGAGGTGCCGCCGAGCGCGCGGCGCCACGTCGCGAAGCCGCTGATTCGAGGCGGGTTCGACGCACCGATCCACCCGGAGCGGTAGCGAGTCAGTCGTCGAGGTCGCGCTCGTCTCGCCACGCCGCGGCTCGGTCGAACGCCGCGTCGCGGTCGTCGAATCGCTCGCGCTCGTAGGTCGGCTCATCCTCAGCCTGCTCCATCACGTCGAGGCGGACGACGAACCCGCCGTCGCTCCGCTCGCGGATTCGAACCGTCGCGTAGCCGTCCGATCGGTTCCATTCGGTGACAACGTCGTCCTCGCGTCCGAGTGACCAGCTCATACCCGAAGAGGCCCGCGGCGGGGCTAAAACGACGCGGTTCGCTGGCGGTCGGCTTCGCGAGACCGTTGACTTCGCGCGCGGTCGAGAGACCGAACCGCGATCTAGGAGTCGTCGGTCGGCGTCGCCGAGTAGGCGCAAGACGGGCAGACAGCGTAGCCGAGGGCGTCGTACGGTACGGACGCCGAGGGAACGATCACGTCACACTCCGGACAGTCGAACGTCGACGCGTTCTCGTCGCTAGCGGTCCAGTCGAACGCAGACGCGTTCTCGATGCTCATAGTTATCCATACCGGTACGACCCATATGGTTATGGGTCGCATACCTCCCCTGCAACAAGTCCTTGCTTATAAGCGAACGCCACGCCGAACGCATGCATGGCCGAGACTGCCGACGGTGACGGACGGGACGCGCGCGACGTTCAGGCTGAGCGCCGCGACCGCGCGGCGGCGCGGCTCGATGAGGCGGGCGCCGCGGGGCTGATCTGCTTTCCGAGCCGAAACCTCCAGTACCTGACCGGATTCGACGAGGAGCCGGGAGAGCGACACTTCCTGCTTGTCCTGCCGGCAGCGGGGCGGCGAGGCGCCGACCCCGCCCTGCTCGTGCCCGCGTTGTACGAGACGCAGGTCCGCGAGGAGGCGACCGTCGCCGACGTACGAACGTGGGCCGACGGCGACGACCCGAGCACGGCCGTCCGCGACCTCCTGGACGGGCTCGGGCTGCGCGAGGGGCGGCTTCTCGTCGACGACACGATGTGGGCGACGTTCACGCAGGACCTGCGATCGGTGGCCCCGGACGCGACGTGGGGGCTCGCAAGCGAGGTCCTCGCCGACCTCCGGGTCCGGAAGGACGGCGCCGAGCTGGCGGCGATGCGCGCGGCGGGCGCGGCGGCGGACGCGACCGTGAGCGATCTTCGTGACCTCGGTGACGATGCCATCGGGATGACGGAGCGCGAGCTCGCGGATTGGATCGGCGACCGGCTCGCGGCGCACGGCGGCGACGGCGTCTCGTTCGGGACGATCGTGGGCTCGGGGCCGAACGGGGCGAAACCGCACCACGGCCACGGAGATCGCGAGATCCGGAGGGGCGAGCCCGTCGTCCTCGACTTCGGGACGCGCGTCGACGGCTACCCGTCCGACCAGACGCGGACGCTCGTCTTCGACGGCGAACCGCCGGCCGAGTACGATCGCGTTCACAAGGCCGTGCGGGAGGCGCAAGCGGCCGCGATCGACGCCGTGGAGCCGGGCGCGACCGCCGAGGCGATCGACCGCGCCGCCCGCGAGCGGATCGAGGCGGCGGGGTACGGCGACGCGTTCGTCCACCGAACGGGCCACGGCGTCGGGCTCGACGTCCATGAGGAGCCGTACATCGTCGCGGGCAACGACCGAACGCTCGAACCGGGGATGGTGTTCTCCGTGGAGCCGGGGATATACCTCGACGGGCGGTTCGGCTGTCGGATCGAGGACCTCGTCGTCGTCACCGAGAACGGGTGCGAACGACTGAATCGGACGGATCGAGGGTGGCGCTGAGCTGGATCGTTGCTGGTGCTGAGCGCGAAACGAAGCGGGAAAACCGGCGCGTCAGTCACCCCCGACGTACGATCGGAAGCCGCAGACGCGCAGATGCGGGAGTCGTGTGCCTACCCCCGAACGAAACTTGCCGCTGAATTGCATAATCATGATACCGAATTATTTCGGGATAGTCGCGAGCGGTCAGGGGCCTGGTGACGGAGCGCCGCGTTGCGCGCCCGATTCGCATCGAAACCATTAGTGTCGCCGGAGCGGAACCGCGGGGTATGAGCGACAACGAGGAGGAGGCCGAGGAGGCCGAACCGGCCGTCGAGCTCGGCGAGGGGCCGGACGTGGCGGGCGAGCCGATCGCCCGCGTCGCGTCCCGGCTCACGTGGCCCGCAAAGCGTAGCGACGTGCGCGCACAGGAAGGGGACGCACTCGTCCGGACACCCGACGGAGCGCAGACCCTCGACGACGTGCTGGCGGACTCCGAGGTGCCGCTGTTCGAGAGCCGGAGCGAGTTCGTCGCCGAAGTCGAGGAGGTCGTCGGTCGCGGTCCGGTCGCGACCGAGTAGATCGATCGGCAATCCCCGCGGGCTTTTTGTTCCAGCGACGCCGAATTAGCGCATGTCGATCCCGTTCGATCCGCACGAACTCGACCCCGAGGAGTACGGAGAGACACAGACGACGCTGTCGACCGACCACGAGTCGGCCATCGAGCGCGTCCGCGAGGTGTGTCTCGACGCCGGCTTCGGCATCCCCGTCGAATTTTCTCCCTCCGAGCTGCTCAACGAGAAGGTGGACGCCGGCCGCGACCCCTACTACGTGCTCGGCGCCTGCAACCCGGCGATAGCGGACCGTGCGCTCGACGCGACGGATGGCCGGATCGGCGGGCTGTTCCCGTGTAACATGGTTATCTGGGAGGAGGCACCCGGCGAGCAGGTGGTTTACCACATCTCGATCATGAAGACCGCGCGGCTGCTCGGCCTCTCCGTCGACGACCAGGAGATGGACGCGATCATTGCCGACACCGGCGAGATGGTCGAGGCCGTGTTCGACGAACTCGCGGAGTGAGCGGCCGCCGGCGGCGACCTTTATAAATAGAATCGACAGCGACGAGCGTATCTTATAACTGAACGGTGCGGTGGCGCGCGCCTCCAAGCGGCCGTTTATAAACGGCCGCGAGGAGCGCGTGCGAGGGACGCGGCGACCGAAGGGAGCCGCAGCGAGGCGCTACGCGCCTCTGGCAGCCGGACGTAGTCCGGCGACGGGGCGAGACCGGAGGTCTCGCTTGCAACCGGCGCGTAGCGCCGGTGACGAGGTTGGGGAGGCGTGAGGTGCGGTGCGGAGCAGGGGCGACAAGAGCGTGCACTGCGCCAGCAACGGTTTATAAACAAACGACCGCGACGCGAGCCGCGTCCGCCGCGCTGTCAATCGCTTATAAACGACCGACGACGACCGCGACCACCCTTTATAAACGGCCGGCCTTAGTCTCGCTCGCCGATCCGTCTAACCACGACATCGCGGCCACCTCGAACGGCTCCGAGTACTGCATCAGCGTCGTGCCGAGGATCGCCATCACGAGCACGTAGCCGACCGCGAAGGCGTTGAGCGTCGCGGCGAGCGCCGCGTCGAAGACGCCCGCCTCCGCGCCGCTCACCGCGATCGTCGCGATGATCAGCGAGAACTCCCCGCGAGTCGTCATCCCGAGCGCGACCCGGGTGGACCGGCGGGTGTCGAGGTCGAACGCGCGGCCGCCGAAAAAGCCCGTCACGAGCTTCGTCGGCGTGGTCACGAGCACGGCGAGCGCGATCAACCAGGCCACCTCACCGAACAGCAGCGGGTCGGTGACGAGCCCGATCCAGAAGAAGAACACCGCCGCGAACGTGTCGCGCACGGGTTCGAGCAGCGCTTCGATCTCGTGGACGTACTCGGTCGCCGAGAACGCCATCCCGACGAAGAAGGCGGCGACCGCCTCGCTGACGCCGAGCGCGAGCGCGGCGCCCGCGATCAACACCACGGCGGCGATCGACCGGAGCGCGACGAACTCGCGGTTGTCGGTCCGGACGAGCCGAGAGAAGAGCGGCTCGCCGAACGCGACCACCGCGAGCAGCGCGAGGATGAACCCGATCGCGACCGCGATGTCGACCGCCGCCGCGGCGACGTTCCCGCCGCCGAGCACGATCGCCGAGGCGACCGCGAGGTAGACGGCGATGAAGAGATCCTCGTACACGAGCGTCCCGAGCAGCGGCTCGGCCTCGTCGTTGGCGATCCACCCGAGGTCGATGAGCGACTTCGTGATCACCGCCGACGAGGAGATGTACACGATCCCCGCGAGCAGGAACGCCGGCAGAAACGCCCCGAAGACGAGCCAGCCGAGGACGAGCCCGGCGCCGAAGTTGGCGAGGTCGATCGTTCCCGCGGTGCCGATCTGCCTCCGCCGGTCGAGCAGGCGATCGAGGTTGAACTCCAGCCCGAGGAAAAACAGCAGGAAGACGATCCCCAACTCGGCGCCGGTCGCGATGAACTCCGACTCGGGAACGTACGCGGTCCCGAGCACCGGCAGCGCGATGCGACCGAGCACGAACTCGCTGAGCAGCATCCCGGCGACGATGTAAAAGGGGATCACCGACTGTCCGAGCCGGTTCGCGACGCCGCCGACGCCGGCGATCGCCGCGAACATGATCCCCAGTTCGAGGAGCGCCACTACCGGCCACCTCCCCGGGGGGCGGATCGAGCGGTCGAACGGCTCACAGCACGCGCGCCGATCATCCGGTGAGGATCTCCTCGAACGCCGCGCAGTTCTCGGGCGTCCCGACCCCGATGATGGTGTCTCCCTCGCGGAGGGTGGTGTCGGCGGTCGGGCTGTCGATGACCTCGTCGTCGCGCTGGATCGCGACGACCGCGAGTCCGGTGCGGTTGCCGACGTCCGCGCTCTCCAGCGTCTCGCCGATGAGCGGCGATCCCGGCTGGAGTTCGTACCACTCCAGGAGGATCCCGCCGGGGAGCGTCGTCTCCTGCGTCTCCGGCTCGACCGGCTGGAAGTACGCCCCTTCGATGATCGAGCCGATCTTCCGGGCGAGATCGTCGTCGAACTCGAACGCCTTTTCGGAGTCCGAGTCCGGGTCCGGCCGGTAGAACAGCTCGCGTTTTCCCGTGTTGTGGATGACAACGATCATGGCGCCGTCCCGCAGTTCGATCTCGAACTTCTTCCCGACGCCCGGGAGGTCGGATTCCGTTATCGTCATACCGGGAGAAACGGGGCCACGGTAATAGTTGTGTAGTTGTGTAGCTCGGCCGGATCTGTAGCTCGGCCGTGTCAAGAGTATTAAGGCTGTGAGCGCGCAGCCGCGGCCACGATCTCGTCGTCCGACGGGCGTCAGCCGCGCACCAAACGCTAAGTGCCGCGGGACCGAGGAGAGGAATATGTGGCGAGCCCGGAGAAACCGGGGCCGGCGGACAGTGATCTGTATCGCGTGTGGGGACTCGGTGCTGCGCGAGGACGCGCGTGAGTACGACAAGGAGGGCGACCGCTGGAACCGGCGCGACAAGGAGTTCGAGTACCTCTGTACCGACTGTGACGACGAGATCTGCCACCAGTCCCGCGACGGGCTCGAATCGCTGATCCTCTCGATCGAGTCCGACGGTCTCACGCGAGAGGAGTTCCTCGACCGATACACAGACGCCGTCGCTGCCGCCGAGTCGACGAAGCGATCCGAGCGCGACCGATGAGATACCCCCGGCGTCCTAGCAGTCACCCGGTGACAAGACAGCGGCGTTGGTGACGAGACGGCGGCGTCGACGAATCGTTGGCGCGAGGGCGCCCGCGTCCCCGACAGGCCTTTCTAACGGACCCGCGTTGGTCACCGTATGTCAGACGACGAGCCGAAACCGGGCTCCGCCGAGGACCAAGGCCCCGTGACGATCACGGAGGCGCTGGCCGACCGCCTCGCAGAGAAACGGACGGAGCTGTTCGAGGAGTTCGAGATCCGCGACGAGTTCCCGAGCGAAGTCCTCCGAGAGGCCGAGGCCCGGACCGAGGGCGTGTACGACGAGATCGAGTCGGAGATCGACGAGCGACAGGACCTCCGGGACCTCACCACGTGGACGACCGACCCCGTCGACGCGCAGGACTTCGACGACGCCATTTCGATCAAGCGCGAGGAAGGCGCCTACCGGCTGTGGGTCCACATCGCCGACGTGACCCACTACGTGACCCCCGATACCGCGATGTGGAAGGAGGCCGTCAAGCGGGCCAACACCGTCTACCTGCCCGCGTACACGATCCACATGCTCCCGCCCGTGCTCGCCGAAACGGTCTGCTCGCTCGTCCCCGAGGAGGACCGGCTCGCGCACACCGTCGAGATGGAGATCGACGACGAGACGCTCTCGTTCGAAGACATCGAGATCTACAAGTCCGTCATCAACTCCGACGAGCGACTCACCTACAAGGAGTGCGAGGAGCGGTTAGAAGACCCCTCCCTGCCCCTCGGCGACGAGAACGCGCTCGCCTACGAACTGGCCGACCGGATGCACGAACAACGCAAGGAGGACGGCTCGCTCGTGTTGAACCCGAGCCGCGATCGCGCGCACACCATCATCGAGGAGTCGATGCTCAAAGCGAACAAGGCGGTGACGCACACCCTGATGTGGGACCGCGGCGTCGAGGCGATGTACCGCGTCCACCCGCAGCCGACGCCCGATCAGTGGAGCAAGGCGCTCCGCGAGATCCAAGACCTCGATGGGGTCTCGATCCCCGGCGATGCGTGGGGCGGCGACCCGCGCAAGGCCGTCAACGCCGCCTTAGAGACGGCCCCGGACCGCCAGCTCAACAAGATCCAACGCGCCGTGCTGAAGGTGATGCCCCGAGCGAAGTACATGAACGACCCGTTCGGCGGCCACCACGCGCTCAACTTCGACATCTACGGTCACTTCACCTCGCCCATCCGGCGGCTCTCGGACACGATCAACCACTGGATCGTCCACGAGAACGACGTCCCCGAGAACCTGCTTGAACTGTGCGATCACGCCAGCGACAAGCAGAAGGACGGCGAGACCGCGGAGCGCCTTTATAAGCAGTTCCTCCAAGAGCAGGGGCTCGACCCCTACGCGGTCAACAACCGCGGACTCGACGTGGTCGACGATCCCGAGGAAGCGAAACACACGGTCTGAGGCGAAACACACGGTTCGAGCGGAGCTCCGCTGCGGTCGCACCCGCGATCCCGTCGTCGACCTCGGACCTGCCGACACGCGAATCTTGATACCGCCCGCTGTTCACGCGCCCGTATGGTCACAGACCGGATCGTCGACCACTGTCAGCGCGTCGACGCCGACCGACCGGACCTCTCGGCGCA
>Ga0208138_100185_pt1 | contig 36288 bp, 47 predicted proteins | sample AntRauMetaRauer3_FD_184786 | JGI IMG/M metagenome (GOLD analysis project Ga0208138, IMG submission 184786) | Saline lake microbial communities from Rauer Lake, Antarctica, in enrichment culture - Antartic Rauer Lake 3 Metagenome Rauer3 (SPAdes)... ... | reverse complement strand
AAATAGTTATACTACCCCATATGTTTAAGGGTTTTAAATGAATTTAAGTAATGTTTTACCAGTATAATAGTTATTAGTATAGTATGGAACAGATAAACAGAGCTAATGAGGATTCTATTTTGTCTACAGAGTCAACGCAACTCAAAGACTATATAATTAAATCGTGCGTGTATTTGCAGAGATACTATGCAAACCAATCTATGTATGTTATAAGACGAAAAGATACGATTTATATAGGTATCATTGTAAAGAAAACAAGCGATTATGTTATATTAGAGTCTGCAAGTAAAACAAATTTAGATGATGAGTTAGAAATTATACCAGTTAATGATGAACACATTAAGGTGAGTAATTATTCTGAAATATACGAACCACGATATACAGACTTAGATACAATTCATAAGCTCGTCATTCATAACACTGTAGACAACACGGTTAGGCAAATCGAGTTAGATGGTGTGTTGAAGCAACCGTTACGATATAGAGCTTCGACGGAAGTCTACCCACACGCTGTAGAATATCACTGCTTCATTGGTGAGAAAATCTATACAGCTGAGACAGAGACAACAGCAACTGTTGATACTGTAGATATTGATGAAGATAGCATAATTGATTTTGGTTACTTAAATGAAGAAAAGCAATTGCCTTTAATTACTATTGACCAACCTACTAATGATGTACTTGAAGATATTCCATTATTAGATTACATAATCACTTTTTCAACGTATAAAGATGGAAAACTAACGAATGTTGTAGACCTAAATGATGTTATCGAATCTACGATGTATATGGTTAATCATCCTTTCGTAGATATATATGATGAGTGTGTCGGTCACATTCATGCGAATCAAGACTTAATTATGCCACAATATATCTCAGCATATCAAGATGCTTTCCTTCACTTTGGAGATAATCTCGTCATTTCACAAAATTTTGTGAAGTGGTCTACAGATGTACTTGATGAGATTAGAGATATACAGAGCGAGAATGACCAAGATGAACAGGATGATTCAGATACTGATGAACAAGAGGATAGGAAAGAAGAGACGTATGGCTTCATTATATTCGGAGAAGAAACAAATAATAAGCGAAAAATAAAGCACCCATTTATTTCAGCAGGTGTATATTCTATCCCTCTATCTAAAATTCTACCAGAGAAATTAAACTCGTATTCGTACTCGGAACTATTAGATATTGTATTTAATGATGCGTCTGATATAGATATTCCTAATGAATGGGAATTTATTATTAATTTATTGAGTAATTACGATAGAGAGACAGACACGTATTGGTTAAATCCAATAAGTAGACTACATAAGATGGAGAATACAGATAGTCGGAACATTGGGTATAATCGAATATATAATGTTGATATGGTTATCGATGCAATTCAAAGTTCAGCGAATAAGGATACGATGTTTGAGAATGATGAAGTCGATTTCATCAGTGATTACAATGAAGGCAATCGAACTTTGTTAGCACAACGAGCGGATATTTATCCATACCAGAACACAGCTTCTATAATCGTCCCTTACACGGATGCTATGAAAGATGGTCAATGGGTCGCAAAGAAAGAGATATTCTCTGAGTACGGCGTTGACATCCCTACAACACTCACGATACAGAAAGGAGAGAGCTGTATCGAGTATACAGATATAGTAATTGAATCTGTTGTTGATGTGGATGAGAATATCAGTACACCTGTTGAGGTACTCCCTAAAGAGATATATGAGATTCAGCAACGAGAAGATGTTGACAACAAATACGAACCGTTAGTGTTCGGTGATGATACGGATATTCAGCAAGATGAAGATGCTAAGCTCGTAGATAAACGGAATATGAGTAATACAGAATTTGCTACAATGATTTCTAACGGTTCTATTTTACCACCAATAAATAGTAATCAAACCTTTAACTATCCAAAACCATTATAACGTATCTTTTTCATTTAAAAACAATTACATATTTAGGGTGTGGCGTTAATTATTATTACATGATGAAAAATATAGAAAGTAAATCAGATTTGTTCGAAACTATTAATTTAGAAAGAGAAAATATTGTAACGTCTTATGAAAAAGATAAGGGTGTTTTATTAGAAGATGATTATAGATACGTTCAGTCGAAGAATATGATAAAGATACCTGAGGAAGAATTCGATAATATAGAACTTATTGCGAATCATCGTGGTAAGACTGAGTATATAGACGTTCACCCGTTATGTATGGTATATTATTATAATTTAATCAACTCTAAAAGCCATGTGATGCAAAAATTAGATAATCCGAACTGGTGGGATAATCATACAAGAGTTGTGATTATTGAAAATAAAAAATATATCCAACTGTCTGTTGATGGTGTATCTGTCCTTGTTGGTCTTCAGTAGTCTTACCTAACATAGATATGTTCTATAGTTTGTTTGGTAAGATTCAGTCACATCGATTATATAGTTTAAAAAGATGTATTTTTAAAATTTGTATTCTTTATATGATTTATCGTCATCAATTCTACAATCATTTGGTTCGAGGATAAATTTATTTCCTTTTTTGTTCTTGTCATTGGTAGCTTTATTCGTAATCCTATTAAGTTTCATATTGATTTCTTCTGGACTATCTTTATTATATTCTTTTTCAAGCTTTTCTTCGATACTAAAGAATAACCATAGCGAAATAATCAACCCAAGAGGTTTAAGACTAAATAATGCACCAACAGCTGACAAAGTTAACAATCTACTTCTAAGCGTAAACATACCTCTGTCATGGAATCGTGATGCACCTACAAGCGTTAAATAGAAAAACATTGTACTTGTATGCAGTGCATAAAAGAATGTGAAAAATCCAAAGTCTTGAATGATAGAGTCTACAGATGTAATAAATAATAAAGCAATTGCAATGTAATACAATATAATTAGTGCTACACTTCCTTCACCAATTTCATCAGACATATATTAAATATTGGTATATTATCCCTTATATGTTTTGATTATATTTAATAGTATAATCGTATATTTTGAAAATAAATATAAACATTTAACCATTAAGACAATTAATGATATAGTATGATAAGAAGGATTTCTTGCTTAAAAGAAGTTGATTACGTTCCCGTTGAAGATGATGAGCTACTATATACAGCTCTTATTGAACTTGCAAGGAGATATGGGGTAGATAATACAGGAGTTATGACTGTACATAGTGATTATATTGAAGATGACGACGATATGTATGGTGGTATTGTTAAAGAAGTAGGGTATGATTATACTGAATTCCATGCATTATTTAAGATTGAACGAAATAGTGATGTAGATAATATCACGTCTTTAACAGGGGATTACCCTCATTTAACGCAAGTGGATGTAGATACGGAGATGAAAGATAGCAGTATACTGTATCTTGATGAGTGTAAGATTATTCAGCCGATGTCACGATTCTATCTGAACTTACCAACAGAGACTATTCACGTTCAGCTCTCTGAAAGTCTCAGTGAAATCCCTCAAAAACTCAGAGGATTTACGCAATGTGAAAATTGGGTACACGGTCTTGATTTAACTATGAGCATTAGCGATTCAGATACCGTCTTTATGCGTGAAGATGAATTTAAATCGATTAGAAATGATATTGTGACAATCAAAGGTGATGAATATGTTCCAGTAGAGTTTGAATGTATTGATGGAGATTTGTTTATCGATAACACCAAATATTCGAATGAAAAGTTGGTTACGAGTATTATGGATAACAAAATATTACCTCCTTATTCATATAACCAATAGAATCAGTACATTTAAGGAATAAAACTCATAATATATGTGTATGGTACAAATTATTATGGGAAAAAACGATTTTAACGATGTATTTAATGATATTAGCGACTCATTGGTTTCAAACTTATATGATGCATTGTTAAAGTCGATTCAATTGTATGGTACGGAGGGATTTCTATTTATGGTTGAAGACGGTTCTGGAGAATATCTTTGTGTAGCGTGTAAATTAGACCAACACGCAGAGGGGTTCGAATATGATGATTATATTGGGTTGACAACGCCGACAGGATACCATATTACAGCAGACACTAATCAAATCGGTCCAGCTAAAGGTGAAAATGAAGATGGTAAGCTTCAGGAATTAGTCGATAAAAAAATCAATGAAGATAACATTTACCGCTTGTACCAACCTGAAGAGAAAAACATCCCGTATGAGGATATTTATCGGTTTGATTTAGAAGGGTATACTCATTTCCATAAAGAACGAGAAAAAGAATTGCCATCTATATACAATTGTTCAATGGATAAAACATCATACTCATATCTAAATGTATTTGATATAGAGCTAACTACTGGTGATGATATTTATGTGGATGATTCAGCAATCGAGGGTGTAGATATAGAATTTGAAGACAATAAACATGGGTATGATTGCCACCATTATTTAACAACACCAACTAACGAATATACTCTTTGGAATATCGAACTTATGGTAGAAGATAATATTCGTATGGTGAGTAAACATACTGATGATATATATGACCTAAGTATACTTGATTTTATAAATGGTGTTTTCGTCTATAACACAATTTTACTTGTACCACGAGAGATGAAAAGCTAATAAAGATATAAACTAATTCTTACGTAATATTTTAATTCAAATAGTAACTCTTTTACCGATATAATATTAATTATAACATATGAAGCAAATTGATGAAGATTCTATGGATTCAAGTGTAGCAACTAATGAAGATATTACTAATATGTGTAAGTATGTGCAGAAATATTTTGGAAATCGAGAATGCTATGTGGTGGAAACTAATGGAAATTTTTACCTTGGACGTATTGTACGAAACAAATCTGATTTTACTGTATTAGAGAATCCAGCAAAAGTGAATATCAATAATCAATTTAGTATTACAGAAACCAATGATGAACATATCAAGATTAGCAATGCTGACAACATTTATGAGCCTGTATTCAAAGAATTATCAAGAGAATATGAGTTAGTAGTTCACTATACAGATAACACAGCTACAAAATATATTGAATTAGAAGATAGGTTGCAATACCCTCTATTGAATCGTGTCTCTACTGTGTATCACCCATATGTTACCGAATATCATTGCTATATCGGAAATGAAGTTTATAATAGTGACTCTAATAATATTGAGTTTGTAGATAATGTTACCATTGATTCAAAATCTATTGATAAATCTGGGTATTTGAATGAAGATATGCAACTCCCACTACTCGAAATCGAACAGCCGAATACGGAATACTATAGTAACGTTCCAATGGTCTTCAACTATCTTGCTTTTACAGCTGATGAACATAATATATCGAACACCGTTAATCTGAACGGTATTTTTGATTCGATAGAATATATGGCGGAACACCCATACGTAAAATTACTCAGTGGTGCAGGAATAATCCACGATAGTCAGCATCGTGACTTTCTGGTGAATATCATTAGTGCGTATGCTGATTCGTATTACCATTTTGGAACAGATGGGAGAGTTGCATATAATTTAGTGTCTTGGTCTAAAGAAGATTTGGAACAGATTATGATTATGCATAAAGACAACCAGAGCAATAAGAGAGGTAAAAAAGAGAAACAAGAAAAAGATAACAACGATTTGGGTAGGGAGAAAATCAAAGAAAATAATGAAAAATTAAATAATGAACTACAAGATGTTGGTGTAATTATGTTTGGAGAGAAAACAGATGATGAACGTGTAATTAAACATCCTTTCATCTCTATGGGTGCGTATTCGATTCCACTCTCAAATATTCTACCACAAGACCTTGTAGGACGTTCACAAGCAGGATTGATTGATTTTTTCTTCTCCCACAATAATTCAACTACGCATAGTAGCGACGACGTAACAGGGTTGATTCAATTGCTTAGTAATTATGACCGTGAATCAGACACATACAAATTAACTCCTGTATGCTCTATCGATTATAATAAATTCATTTCATTTAATAGAGGGACGAAAACCACGGATGCTGTTGATATTGTATTTAACTCTATGCAAAAATCCATCAATAAAGAGATTTCATTTGATACAGATGAAGTTAGCTTTATTGATGACCATAAAGAGGATGATACTGGTGTCCTATTAGCACATCGAGCTAACATTCGGGAGTATTCGAATACGGTTTCTATTATCGTAGATGGAGATGAAGATGATGGAACATGGGTTGCTCGTAAAGAGCTATTCGAGTCAGCTGTAGACGTACCTACAACACTCTCAATTCAGAAAGGCGACGAACGTATTGAGTACACAGATGTTACTGTTTCAGCTATTGATGAGAATGATATAGAAGGTAGTATGCCTGTAACTATTCGACCTACAGCTGTCGAAGACTCAAATACAGAGTTTGAACCTGTGATTTTTGGAAGTAATACCGACTATGATTCAGATGGAGTCTATGGGATGTATAACACAGAACTCTCTAATGCGATTTCAAAAGGTGACCTTCTACCACCCGCTACTGAACCAGAGTACAGAGATAACATTCCTATAGAGAAATAACTGGAGGAAAATCTTACCATACATCTATAGTATAACTCCAGCTATTGTTTGGTAAGATATTCAGTTTGATTTCAGAGTGAAATCACTATAAAGTCAATATGGTGTGTATATGGTATTATGACAACCCATATACATTTAGGGTTATATCTCTTTTATATTATTATGCCAAAATGTATCGATGGGAGTACAATGAAACGAGAGGTCGTTGAAGTATCGTATGAAACAATCTTAGGTGAGAAAGATAAGGATAGCTTACGATTGTATTGGGATGAAGATAAGAACCCACATCCAAGTACAACAACAGTGTTAGGGAAGTTAAAGAATCACGACAAAGAGTTTCGAATCAATCACTGGAAGAATCATATGGATTTTTGGGAAATTATGCTCTTGCTTCATCAGAAAATAGGAACGTGGATGCACTGGGCTATGTTATATGAGTTAGACGATTCATTACATAAGACAAAGGAAGAAGATGAAGCAGAACAAATTTTGTCTGCTATCAGTGATTTACCTGAAGATACAACGAAATTAGAAGATTCGTTAGATTTAATCTATGATGATGAGATGAGAGACAATATTGAATCTGAGATTCAAAAACAGAACGTATCTTACCCTGATGATGTAGTACAGTTTGATTTTGAACTGTTGAAGACCGAGATACGTACGTGGGTTGTTGGAGAGGCGACGAGATTACTACAAGAGAAAGGTAATTTTTCACACGTCGAACATACAGAGGTCTTCGTTTCTCACCCGAAAATGGAGACAGACTACGGTACGATGTATCGGTATGCTGGACAGGCTGATTTGGTGTATATTGATACGGACGGTAATCGAGTGATGTGTGACTACAAGACGAGTGAAGATGTCCACGAGGTCTACTACAGCCAGCTGATGGGCTACGCTCAAGCATTAGAATATCATGGGTATCCGATAGATAGAATCGAGATATTACGTGTTGACCCTGTTACGCAGAACGTATCTGAACTAAAGCAACCACCACAACAAATGCGAGATGTGTACTGGAGACGATTTGTATCAGCAACCAGAAAAACACATACGGATTATACTCTACCAATTGAACCAGATACTGTCTCTGTATAATAGCTATTAATTCAGTTATTATAAATAATTTTAGAATATTTTATTCGATTCTTAAATAAGCAACATAATTACACCGAATAATATTTGAATAACAGTTAATACTACGAAGATGAGTACAGCCCATTTAAAATATTTAACCGCATTTGTTTCTTCATGTACTTTACCCCATGCTTCTACATTCATATCATACATTGCTTTACCGACTTTTTTAAGTAATTTATCCATATTATATATTTAATCAGGGGGGTGGTAAAGTGTTTGGTAAAATAACATTTAACTTTTCTTATTTTTAAAACATTGAATCAAAAAGAATTATTCCTATCATTGATAGTATTGGGAGACCTACGAAAACCATGAATACGATAAAACCACCTATCATATACGCAGTTTGGAATCTTTCTGGTAACATATTATATATTCGTTTAAAGCTGTCCGTGAATTGTGATGTGAAATTTTTACTTATATCCAATTATATCTTAACTATTGTAGTGGTAAAGGGTTATATCTGTCATATTTGTTTGTTATATGGAAAAGCAATTTTTTATTTGGTCTTATACAACAGTTAATCATTTAGGGTACTATGTTCATTGTATATACAGATGTTTAAAAACAAAAAACCAAACGATTTAACAAAACGGATAGATGAAGTTTATAATAAATTAGAAGATGATACAGATATAGATAATGAAAATATAGAAAAAATACAAGATGAGCTTTTAGAGTCATCATATGAATCTTCGATATATAATTCATTAAATATCACAGATAAGAAAAGATTGATAATAGAATTTCTCGCAAGAAAACCAGAAGCAAAGAATCGAGTTGTATCTAAGATTGCAAGCTGTGTTATAAGCTACCCTTCGATGGTAAAAGAAGACTTGAAACCATACATTGAAGACCGTGCAAATGAATTGAATGATATGGGAAGTAAAGAAGCAAAAGACCTCGATTACAGAAACATTACGCCGTGTGATGTAAACCCAATTGCGTTCGATTTAGAAACAACAGGGCTGAACATCAGTGATACAATAACAGCAGTCGGATTTATGCGGAGGTTGACTGTAGATTCTGATGAGATATACAAAATTATTCTCTATGTCGTTGCAACAGATTTCGACGCAAAGGAACTCAGTAACGAACTGGAACCAGAAGTCGAATCTCATGACTTGATTGATAAAGAGGTAGATATTACGATTCTTCCCGTCGAGAACGAATCAGAGCTGGTCGGTGAACTTACGGATAACATTGGAGGTATCGTGAAAGATACGACAGATATTCTCACAACGTTTAGTGGGTATAATTACAGAGGTGGGTTTGATTATCCTGCTCTCTCAAACGCAACGCTCTATGCTGATTCTGTTGAAGAACACCCATTACGTGGAATTGCTCACCTCGATATTCAGGAGCACCTTGACCACAAGAGAGTCTGTAACTTCAAAACAGAGGAATACACCGTCAAATCGCTCAGTAAATCGTTGAACAAAAACCCGTTCAAGAAGTTGGTCGGAGATATAAAACAAGAACTAATCAAGAATATCCAGAGAAAATACACGGCGTCTGTGATGGATGAAACCGTACCTGAGTTAGAAGCTCTAATGCGGAGTTATAATAACAAAACACCATCTGAACAGATTGAACAAGCTGTGTACGATATTGATTCGGATATTGAGTACAGAGAGTTGGTTGGTCTTTGTGGATTAGACCTTGTTGAATCTTCAAAAGGTGGGACAGAGAATAACCTTCGACTCATAGATGAAATCCTTGAGCTTGATTATATTCAAGACTGTATTAAGGACTATTACGATGATAATGGGTTGAACACACCGACGACAACAAAGACGAAATTAGATGGAATATACCACACTCTCACAACTCGTGGTGATGGTCGTTCGGATTCAATCGACCCACTCAATGGAGATAGTTCAAAAGCTCCGATAGCCTATGAAAACGGAGATTATGCTGATTTATGCCTACATCTCATTGATGACTTATGGATGACGTGGTACTTAGCCAATAAAGTACAACGTGTAACGCCATCATACGAATTCAAAGTAAACGTATTCTAAAGAACATATTTTTATTTTTCTCTATAATCAATAGTCTTTAGTGTTCAGTATTCATATTTAGTTCAAATGAGTACAAGTGAAAGTTTAGAGTATACCTATAAGTGTTCCATTTGTGACTTAGATTATCCTGATGAACGATTAGTTCGAACGCATATCTCTTTATCTTCAGATTCTGAACATGCAGATATTAATGGAGTAATGTCGGAAGCTGTGGTTACTGTTGTAGATAAAGATGGTTCTAAAATTGAAGATAAGACTGGTTCTGGTACGCTTAAAGGGGAATCTATGGATGAAGACCTTCCAGATGATGTATTCCCTCCATCGATGTCTGAAAAGCAACAAGCTGTAGCTCGGACAGCTGTAAGGAACCATAATGTAGATAGTCATAAAGAGATAGAACGCAGAGTCAATGATATATATGATATTGATGTATCATATGCAAAAGTACGAAATACGTTGAAAGATTTCTATATCGTAGAAGATGAACAAGAGGAAGACGGTAAAGAAACGTATGCTGATTTAACGTCTAAACAACGTGCTATTATCGATGTTATGGCTTCAAAACCAGATTTGAGTCATCCTAAGCAAGCAAAATTAGTTGGCGTATCACCAGCATATTTCTATAATATAAAAGACGAATTTCCGACGCTCATTGATACTCGGAGTGATGAATTGGTTAAAATGCCTGACCCACAGTGGACTGAAGAACAAAGAGCTGTGGTAGAGCAATTAGCATTGGAAGATGATTGCCTCGAACCTGATTCAAAGTATACTGAGATAGCAGATAGTGCTGGTGTTGGTGTTGATGTTGTAAGTACACTCATACACGGACACAAACACGCTCTCGTTGAAAAAGTAGAGGATACGACCGATACTACTCAAGAAGCAAACAACGCTTCTGACGGTCAAATAGACAGCCTTTCATCTGGTATGAGTGCTTCACCTGATTATAGTTCAAATGAGACTGTAGAACGCCTTGAGGAACTACGTGATGAAGTACGATTGTATCGTGAATTAGCGGAAGAAAGGCTGGATATTGTACCAGAGGACGCAACCTCTGTTGGTCAATATACTGTTACAAAACGAATTGAGAAGAAATTGGATAAAATAATCGAGAGTCACTGATTTAGTCTTCATCTTCTTCTTCCGTTAATACTCCCTCAGAGTGTAACCTATCTTCAAGAGTATCTAATTCTGAACTTGAAAGAGATTCAAGCTGAATCGATAAGTTAGAATCTTGGATAGCTGATACAGTCAATTTTTTCGCAAACCGTACGAACTGTTCTGAGCTGTATTTCGAGGATTCAACGACAAAACAAGCAAGTGCCTTTTCGTGTCGCATATATCCATCACTCTTTTTTGAGGCAGAATCAGCTAATTTCTTCATATCTCCATCTTGTAATGCGTTAACAAACTTACAGTCGAAGTTTGTATTAACCTTATAGTGCCTATGATTTTTCGCACCACTAACAGCATCTTCAACTCTTGCAACGTTATCTTCTGAATCAATGTACTCTAATACTTGTACAGATGGATTGTTCTCTCGTTCTAATAAATCGAACTTTGAACAATACATCATATAATCAAAGTACAGATTCGATAATAACTGTTCATGTGTCCTCCATTCCTTTTCTAAATTTCGTGTTCTTAGTCCCATAATAAAACAAACTAAAGCATACCCCAAAAGATTATGGTTTTACATTATATAATCGGTCACATGCTTCAATAATTTCTTTTTTGTTACTGGCATCTGAATACACCGTGAATTTATCCATTTTATCATACTCTGAAACATATTGTGAGAGTGTAGAGGTTTGAGATAGTGTTGTAAATTCCCCTGATTCGGTTTGAATAGGTACATCCTTCAAATCATCATGCACATTCAATGGCAACTTAACATATATATCTGAAACTCCAACTTCATTTCGTAACTCGTTGTTTATTTCTTTGTAATTTTTTGAATTTATATTATTAAACACAGACTGGTTCATCTCTGACCGTGGTATATCTACTATTGTATTTGGTTTATCACGGTTTACAAATGCTTGATACGAATCGTATTCAATCAGTTTTGGATATATCGTCTTTTCATCCTCTCTCATGAGGTCTTCAATAGAATAATCTTCAGCGTATTGTGTGAGAGCATCAAGTAAGAGAGAATCGAATGCTCGAACAGCTTCATGCGTGTAGACTGTGTTGTACATATTCAATCGAGACCACAGCACCTCGTGAAGCGACGAGTTTGCCTTCTCTTGGATAGCAATGTCGTTCTGGTCCGTTAGGGTTGCGTATTCGAAAAGCGTGTCTGTGTCAATCCTCCCGTGTTTGACGCCTGTGTTATACCCATCTCTCATCAAGTAATCCATTCGGTCTACATCCAACACACCAGAGATAATATTCGTCTCTGCTTCACCAATGATGAAGTCCTTCACTTGGTCTGGATTAGGGATTATATCTTCATAGTCATCCACGATACTGCAGGATATGTCTTCGTGGTCTATTCCATATGTTTGAGCTACTTTTTCTGAAGTATGACTGTAGGGACCGTGACCTGTGTCGTGGAGTAATCCAGCAATGCGTGCTGATTCGATTTCTTCTTCAGACAGCTCCAGCTGTGTCGCAAACTCATTCGCAAGATAGAGCACACCGAGTGAATGAGAAAACCGATTGTGTGTGGCTGAAGGATAGACTCTATCTGTTGCACCTAACTGTGTAATATTCCGTAACCGTTGTACTTCATCTGTTTCGAGCAATTCTTTTTCAACACCAGTTAATGAAATATAACCGTGTAAAGAATCTCTTATTTTTATTTCTGAATTCATATGTTAGTATATTGTTTGCCAACCCTATAACTATTTACAATATTTAAACTTTACCACTATAATACATAATAGTATACTATGTTCCAGTATTTAAAGAAAAAATACAATGATATTCATCTTGCTTGCCCTCATAACGGAATTAATCATTCATATAATATAACAGATGATAAGATACGGTATACTATATCTACGGTAAGCTATCTTACGTTCTATAATGATGAAATCTATATCAATTATGAACGAGAAACGAAGACGGAATGTAAGGTATGTGGTAAAACAAACAAAGAGATACAATACTTGGGGTCTGTGAATATAGATTCTGTTACTGTATCTGACTAATCACCGACATTCTCAACGATTCTGCTTTTTATTTCTTTTCTATGGTATAATAACGAACTTACATCATCATATCGGGCGTAATCGATGTAGTGTTCGTATTTATCAGGACATCTCTCATAAAGATTTGTATAATTATACGTAGAAGACTCTATCAACTGCAACACTTCAGTAATCCACATTACTTCTTTTCTTAAATCATCAATATTCATTGACATACATTAACAATATGTATGTCACTGGTAAGGGTTTACGTGTATAAGATATTTCTTAAATTCGTTAAAATATACATAAACTTGTATATGTTGAAATAAAACCCCTACATTTATTTTGCACTTATACACAAACGTGTATATTTATCTACGACTCTTCTTTATAGCTATCTCTTTTTCCTTCAATAGTATCTCGAACACGTTGAATGAATTTATCTGTTGGAAGAATATCTTTAATATAGTAATCGGCATCATATGCGAATACTCTGTCTACACTCACACCTGTGTTGTAATGATGAGCTGAGATACTGAGGTTATGAATAATCTCCTTGTATGTGAATGTGGATGTCAACGCAATTAGTTGGACTGTTGAGTGTGCAAGTGTTTCACCATGAACTTCGATAGTATCGTACGTAATAGATTCATCTTCAATTTTGAAGTTCGGATTTAGTACAGAACAATATTCAAGAGCCGTAACAGCATCTTCATTATGAACTGTGATACCGTTTATATCTACAAGAATTTGTTCTTGGTCAATATCGTACTTTGTTTCAAAATTAATTTCCATACGATACAATTTTTCTACTATAACATAACTAACTATCTAAAATAGAATCCACTCTTATTTATGCTTTTAAACCTTGTTCAATAACTACCCTATCCGTAAAACCAATTATAACATTAAATATAGTGAATTCATCAATATACTCGTCTTTTTCTGTATATGCTGATTCTACGATGAGTTTGTATCCAGAATCTTCCGTTACCCATCTATCATCACATCGTAATTCAAGCATCTTTTCATCAGCAATATGTTCGACGCCATCTACCGTAAAGGTATATTTTAATACTTCTTTTCCATTAACTTCTTTAATATCGTATTTACTACCTTGTAATTTATCTTCAAGAACTAAATCAATTCCTTTTTTCCATTCGTTAATATCATCTTCTTTTAGTTTTACAACCATACTTAATATATAGGTAGGGTACTGGTAAAGAGTTTCCAAAAATAACTCTTTTTTTGTTTATATACTATCTAATTATATTTATTCAATATCTCATTTGTGGAACTTATAAAAATTAAACACAAACGCACAACTTGGTCTATTTTCTTACCTACATTAGATATATTTTCATTTCCTATTTTAGGAATCATATCTAATATTTAAGAAGAGTATTGGTAAAGAGTTACTAAAAAAATTAGAATTATGGCTTTCCTATGTATTCACTTGTAGACACGCCCATACTGTTTCTATATCCTCTCTTTTTGTATGGTCCGTGGCTACCACAGTTCGCACAGCCCTTGTTACAGCTACCATAATATGCACCAATTGAACCGCCAACACCAACACTTGGCAAGTCAATTGCTTTTTCGCCACCTTTCGCCATATCGATTATATTACTGTATTTGCTTGCTTCCTTTCCTTTGTTCTCACCTAATAGGTCTTCAAGTTCACTCTCGCTCATATCACTAACATTACCGTCACCAACCGTATCCATTAGTGATTTAGCTTCTTCATCTGTAAGGTTAGTCATCTCTTTGGTGTATGTTTCTCTATCAATATCATCATCCCACGTCAGGTCATCTTCTATCTGAGATAAATCAATAAAATTCTGTTTGAAGTTTAGACTTCTGAATTTCTCATCTTGTTTATACATTGCTGAAATATACTCTTTTACATTATCAGGGTCTGTTGGAATATCAGCAGGGAGATTAGCACCAGCTCGAATGTTAATCCCTGTTTGCTCATCAACTTTTACAACGGCATTCCTACAGACTGTTGAAGATGTTATTTCTATTTCTTCTTCACCATCAACAGATGGTACTGTTCTCGATTCATCTCCGACTCGATATACGTTTTCACCGTTAGCTGTAGCAAGAGCCTCATCGATTCGCTCTTGAGGTATTCCATCCGTAATATCATCTACAGTTGTATCTCCTTCATCCATAGATGCCATATCTTTCTTGTATAATTCATTCATATTCTCTATAATTGTGTCACCACCTTCTTCAACATTAACACCAGTTTTCTTAGCGTAATCTTTTTTATTTTCTACTTCAATACTCTCTGTGACTGTATCATAAACACCCTTATCATATCCTGTGCTGTCAATACTATCTAATTCTGATAAATCTTGCGTATCATATACTTTGTTTCCTGTTTCTCCAGCAATATACTGTGCATATTCTTTATTAGAATCGTATACACCAACGCTAATAGATGCGTCCGTACCTTCACCTTCAACATGTACACGCATACTGTGTGGTGCATTTTCAAAATATTCACTATACTCATCCTCAATATCATTTACAACTTCACTTAGATTATCTTGAGGTTTGTACTCTTTCGTATCTAATATAGCAATTGCTCCTTCTTTTCTTTCTGATTCTGTTGAAGTCCATCCATCATCACTTTTTACAGGCTGAATAACTTCAGAATCGTTAAACATACTTCTTCCACTAACTTTCTTAAATGTATCACTGGATGTGTTTAACGATGCATATAATGTATCTTTTTGGTCAGAATCTATCGCATTTTGAATCTCTTTACTTTCTACTTTTCCTTTTCTATGTATATCTTCTGCAGTATCAGAACTATTTAGTGGTTGACTCATACTTAATATATAGGTAGGGTACTGGTAAAGGGTTACTAATCTTATACATCATTTGAAATTACATCAACGACACCAGTATGAAAACTGGATAGGTATAATTCTCGTATATCTTCCCAATCATATATATGAAGGTCACCAAATACCTTATCAAATTCTACACTGATAAAGAACTGCTCAGCACTTGTTTGGTCCACATATATTCTATTCGTCATCATATTCGAAGCCTTACGTCTATCATATGAATCTGCTTCTAAGTCATCAGACCAATCTACGAACTCATGACCTTTCTGTTCAGCATGTGATTGAACTGTATTTATAATACCTTTTGTAATCTCTACTTCAACGTCTTTAATGTATGATTCTTCTGGTATATCCAATGCATCTTTTACTTTGCTATGATATTCGCTATATGTGATTGTATTCTGAACGTATTGTCTTCCGTAGTACTCTGTAATCTGTTCTGCTTCTTCCGTCATATCTATAATCTCTATGTTGTTTTGTTTCATGTGTATATAAATGAGCCATAACCCCAAATATCTTTACTTATTTTTATAGTTGTATAAGAATTATTAAAATAGATAACGAAATCATCATACCGTCACTATAAAATCAGTATGAAATCACACTGCTTTCAAATCTTACCATACGCAGAGGATAGCCTGTTAGGTAAGACCAGATAGCACTACCTCAATCGGTATCATTATTTAACAGAGGCTCAACATACCTGTATGGTTGTTGAAGTCCCACATGATGTATATGAGGATTTAGAAACGGTTCGAAGAAGTGGACACTATAATATGTTCACAGAAATATACGAAGGTTTGAGTGAATTTGGATATTATGATACTCTATCTTGGGTTAAAGAGAATAAAGAACAGTATCTTACAGAATTCAAAGAAGGTATCGAACCAAAAGAATAGTTTGTATATTACTATCCTAACGTAGTACAATAACTTGAAAAGAGTTATCTAACTCTGTAGTGCCATCTATACTATGCCAACGGTTCAGGGGAAAGCTACGTTCGAGAAGGTGGAAATTCATCCGAAACCAGATGAAGACCGTGTAGAGGTCTACGGTCATTACGAGGATAGCGTGACAGGATACAGTGGAAAGAACGTATTCATAGATAAACTACGTGTAGAGCCTGAAGGAGACGGTCACACAGTCCTTACAGCTGACGATGAAGACGACAAATGGATTTGGGTTGAAGCAAAAGAAACAGAACTGATTATTTCAAAAGAAAAACCCGACGAGTAGCAGATTTAATATTCCTGTATATTGCTCTCACAGTATGAAAGAGCATCTTCTACTTCCCATTTTTCTATATCGTTTTCTTCAATAGCTTCTATACAAATTTCGTTTATTAGCTCGTACAAATCTGTTGAATCTGAATCATATCCGAGATATTTACTCATATATGATATATAATAGTCTAACCCTATAACTATTCCCTGAAACAAAAATATATAGGGTTTAGATATAAATTATATTTATGAATAAATATAAAGTTTTGTGGAATAATTTAAATAGAAAAACTCAAACACAACTTATCGGTAGTACATATATGTGGACATTCATAACTCTCGGTTCATTAGTTAATATATTTCCGCCGAATATCTATAGCTATGGTCCATATTCAAAAAATAACTGAAGAAGCTAAAAATTTTTAGTACAGCTCTATTCTTGCCATTGAAGTTTTGGATATTCACCGTCTTCTGTCGTCCACACATTTTCGAAATCGAACCCATAGAAATCCGTATTTTTCATATCATTCGTAGATAGACTCTGGACAACATCTTGTGTTCGAGTGGAGTTTGTTAGGTAGTCTTCAGAGCCATTCACAGCGTTCTCATTAGCTTTGTAGTCCTCCCAGTATACATTGTGGAGTATACCTTCATCTTCTTCATCACGCATATTCAAGCCGACTAAACACCCACTTAATCCACAGTTGTGGTTCGCTTTCAACGTAGTATATGAATTTTTGATATAACCTCTATTCAATCCAACTAAGCCACCAACAGTTCTATTTCCTATAATATCTTTTTTCTTCCATACTTTATTTATTACTCTCCATACCATACTGTTTGAGATATATCCTCGTGCATATGAATTTTTGATATAACCTCTATTCAGCCCAACTAACCCACCAACATTACAATCTCCTTTTATACTTCCGATGAAATATGATTGGTTTAGTTGGTTAGAACTCCAGCCAACTAATCCACCAACACCAACACACCCTTCAACACTTCCATTAAAAGATGATTGTCGAATATCTCCTTTGTAGAACTTACCTGTTAACCCACCAATCCACCCACCACCAGTTACAGCTCCATCTGAAGAACAGTTTGTAATCTGACCTGCTGGTAGACTACTGGTGTAGTATCCAGTCACACCTGTGATACTCCCTACGTTCCTATCACCATGTATAGTTACATCTGTAAGTGTGAGGTTCTTGATTTCACCACCTACAACTTGATTTGTGAATCCAACATGTGATTTGAATGGTCGGTTAATATACAATCCAGAAATTGTATATCCATTTCCATCGATGACACCTTGTATATTTCCAATCGGTCTAAAACCCATATAATGGTCTTCATCGATTGTATAATCAATCGCTATACGACCGTCAAAATCCTCATCAATTGTGATTGTATATTTGTTATCAACTGAATAATCCACTTGTTCGCACTCATCATCAGGATTTAATGTATAAACGTCGATAACCTCTGTTATATTATCTAAGTCTAATTCAAATCCAAAATTACCAACCATATCTTCTTTTTCGAAAATCTCAGAATATCGTTCAACACGATTCCATTGCTCTGTTATCTTTGCATCAATATCATCAACCAATATAGAATGCTCTTTTTCATCAGCACAAATTAACGATTGTAATTCATATATATTACCTATCTTATATGGGTCTACTACTGTACCTGAACCCATTAACTCCGTGTATATGTTCTGAATATCAGAAATCCGTGCTATATCTTGTTTACTTAGACGTGTACAAATTTCACTCATACTTATATATTAATTAATACAATGGTAAAGGTTTAACTAAAAAATAGTATATTAAGTTAATATGTGCTTATTCTAATAAATACTCTATATCTTTTATATCTCTCTTTTTAGATAGTTCATCTTGACGTTTGAATTCTACTTTTTCAGAAGTGTTCAGATATGAATCATAATAGCAGTACGTTTCGAAGTTAAGAGTATCTAAATATGATAATTCTTTATCATCTAAATAAATCAATCCACTATCTTTTGTATGGACTGTTGTTATAATATAGTTTCGTGTACGAGCTAACATATAATATATATAATCAGGAATATTTGTCAAATCTTGAATTGTATACCATAGGTTTATATTATCTTGGTCTAATAATTGTGTATACTTTACTATGTTTTGAATACGCAATGTATTTATAATATCTTCAACAAATATATAGTAATCTGAATCAATTTTAGCACCTATAATCTCATTTATCAACATTTCATATGCAGGCGTATCTGAAACCGTTTTTACTATTAACTATTACAATTTTATTTTCTTCAATATACTTTTCAAAATCAGGAATATCTAATTCAGATAAATCTTTACTATCAATTGAGATATATTCCACATCATCTAATCTATTTTCAGGCAATCTTTCGAGTAATTTTTTACTATCAGAATTTATTTTTTCACGATTATTTTTTGAACTGAAATACACAAATCCATTTTCTTTTCCAGCTAACTCAACCATTTTATTTATACAAAAGTCCGTTTTACCACTCCCCTGTTGCTCCAAATACAGCTGTATGTCTTGTACTATCTATTTGACTATTATCTTTACCTATTGTGACCGTATATTTTGAAGGTTCTATATTAAACTCTATATTATTATATTATGTTTTTTACTGGTAAAGTCTACCCCTTATCAGTTATCTTCTTTAATTATATTAATAACTTCTTGAACGTGTTCATCACTGTATAACCATATATCCGACCCATCAACCAATTCTAAATTTTTATTACGCTCATCATTGCGTTGTATAGGTAGATGAATCTCTGTATGATTATGTTCTGGATGTCTATGGTCTTTCTTTTCACTCAAAAACGAACGTGACTTCTTCGTATCGACATAGAGGTTAACGTAGTATGTTGTCCCGTCACTCTCGATAATAGAGTCTGCACCGTGTTGAATATCTTTGATGGGGTCGTATTCAACAGAATCGAATAAGTCTAATTCGTCGTTTAGGTCTTGGAGCAAGTAGGTAAAGTGCATATCTCGTATGAGAGATGGATAGGTAACTTCAGCTCTCCGAGTCCAACAGTCTTCATAGTCTTCTGTGAATCGATTCGCTCCTTCGTTTTTGTTATGGTGGTAGTAGAGTGTAGCGTACGTAGCTTGCGTTGGTGGGTTGCTGTATCCGTTCTGTTGCTCTGGGAAATCACCTTGCGATAACTCATAGAAGAACTCGACAAACGTTACTGCAGGTCTTGTTCTATCGACTTTATCCATCTTCTCATCAGCGACTCGTGTAAAATTCAATGAAACCTTATTCTGTAGATATTCCTCCAATTTTTTATGCTTCTTAATTGACATATAAATATATACATATTTAAAGGGTAAATGTTTAATTGAAAGTAGGTCAAAAATAGACTAAAAATTAAAAAAATATATTATTCTATTAGTTTAACTAATATTCTTTCCTCAAGGTAAAGTATATGCGTTACATCTTATTAATTATTTTTCTATATAATATAGATACGTTATTATATATTTTATTTTTCCGTGGTTTATCTGATTTAGTCTCCAGAACTACATTACTTTTATGTACACTAACAACAGTTACGTCATATGTATTACCGTGAAAATTTACTATACCTTTATCTCCAACAGTAACAGAATTTGATTTACCTAATATGAGATAATCTGTTTCCTATTTTAACGGTTTTACATCTAACTTTTTTATATCCATATATGTTTATTATTGTTGCTATCCCATATAATTACTTAAAAGTTATTTAATATATGATTTTATTTCATCTAATGTTAGGAATGTATCATCAATAGCTCCATCATCAGTCACTTCAATTGAACCAACAAGAACAAAATTTGTGCTCTCTTTTCCTTTTGGTGTTGTATTTCGTACTTGTTCTTTTGAGATAGTACCTGCCCAATCCCATAGACCGAATTCTTCACGTAATATATCATCGAGTTGGGTGCTAATTTGTTGTCGCACTGATTGTGGTGGTACAGGTTTTCCTGATTCAACAGCTAAATCGAACTTTGGGAATACAGGCTGGTCTTTATTGATTTCAGGAGCTGATTGTTGACTACGTGTGTACTCTGGGCTATCGTTCGTGATTAGTTTAACTTCAACTTGAACTGTGTATAGCTCCGTATCTTCTTCACAATCGTGCATCCGTAACCGTGTTAACGTATCGAATGATTCACCACAGTCAGAACAAGTGTGTGGCATACGATAGATTGTTGTTAGAATAGCATAAAACTCAGGGTTTAGGCTAATGGATTCATTATTAGATTAAAAACAGCTATACACTGTGTTTTTACGTGTATCTATCTATAGCCTTATCCACACAGTAATCTATTGCTTTTTTATATTTTTCTTCTTCTGTTCCTTTATACTCTTTCAATTCTGTATTAATACCTGTCCCTGTGAGTACGACTATATCTGTCAGAATACGCAATTCACCGTCAGCATTCACGTTTCGAACATTACTATCCCATTCGACCGTAGGATGTTCGTCACACACGCTTAGGATTGCTCTCAAAAGACTATTCGTTGCATCTGTAGGTATTCGTCTACGGAGTACGATAGAGTCATCTACACAGCTGTGACACGTTCCACTCTTTGTTAGTAATTTATACTCTTGGCATTTTGGACAGGTACTAAATATCATATTATATAAATGTTTATACTACCCTATATTATTTTCTAAATATTAGTCTATTATTCTATTCTCCGAAAAACACCTTCTTTTACATTTTCTCTTAGTTCTTCAGCAGTTATATCAGTATATTCTGCAATCTGCTCTGCAATCTCAAACATAGCTTTTTCATTATCTGTCATAATGTATTCTTATTCATATTACTCCATATATTTTCCCCATAAATATACATGATTATGCATAACTTAAAAATAAATAGGAAGGGTTTTGTTTTGAATTATACAAGATTGTGTATATTTTTGACTCTTTGAGCTATATCATAAGTAAATAATAGTAAATAAAATTTATTTATCTACCGTGAATCTAAACCAATTATCTCACCTACAAATTCTTCACCATTAGTAGTTCCATCAGCTACGGAATTTTCTATACTGCCTGCTTGAACCCATCCAACAATACCACCAATACTCTTGTCTCCTGATACAACTGTATCTGTATGGCTATCTTCGATGAGTCCTGTATTCTGTGAAGCAATCCCACCAACTCTTTCATCCATAGTATAACTGGTTGCATCAACAATACCGTATACTTCTACATTCGATATTGTACCATGATTATCAACCACAACACCACCATGTCCATACACAGTATGGTTGTCAAATTTTAAGTTCTTCACTATACCATTCTCATTAATCGTATCTATTGGTGCTACTCCATTACTTGTTCTTGAATCTAATTTAAGATTAGATACTGTATATCCATCACCGTCTATTGTACCGTTAAATTCAAACCCTTCTTTACTTTGTTCTGGTTTTAATTCACCTGTGTCAGAATCATACACACTCACGGATTTTCCAATAGGTTCAAATCCATCATACCTGAATGTATATTCGCTTCTATCCCAATTCTGACTTGGTGATGCATCAATATCTGAATCTAACAGATAATGACCGTTTTCACCTATACATTGGAAATCATATATATCACCCACTATGTATGGGTTATCTACGCTCCCATTCCCTTCTTCAAATGTATATTCTTCACATTTTGGTGGTTCTGTTGCATCAACAACATCTATAGTTATAGAATCTGTTGAAGTATATCCACTATCATGTTTAACGTTTATTTTTGCAGTGTATTCTCCACTCGTATCATATTTAGTTTCAAATGTATAATCTAAATCCTCATTATATGATTTTATATGTGACTCATTATTACCATAGTCAATTTCTAATGAATTAATATTACTTCCATCATAATCGCTAATTTTAACTGAAAATTCAACATCTTCAGTAGTGTTTACATTTGTTGAATTAGCATTTAAACTTACACTATATGATATATCGTTTGTTATATCTGCATTTTTTGGTTCACTTATTATATTATACACTAATATCGAACCAAATATAATAGTAATTAGTACGATTCCTATTAATGCATATTTTATAATTTTTTCATTACCTTCAACCTTATTTAATAGTTTTTCTTTATCCATGTTTTATATATAGTATTTATACTGGTAATAAGTATGGTTTAATATAAAGATTAAAGTGTATATGCCATATTATTGTATACTATGGTTAAAATAGGAATTATCTCAGATATTCACTCGAATAAAGTAGCATTAGAAGCAGTTTTGGATGATATGCCTGATATTGACTATCTTGTGTGTATTGGAGATATTGTGGGGTACGGTCCACGACCAGCTGAATGCGTCGAGATTGTTCGAGAAGAATGTGATGTAATCATTCAAGGAAACCACGATAGAGATATTCACAACCCAGAGGTCTACGAAGCTAACCATATGGCATACCAAGGATTGCTTCATTCGGCTTCTGAGCTATCCGATGAACAGTCCGAGTGGTTATCATCGTTACCTGCACAAAAAGACGCACCAGCCAATTTCAGAGCTGTCCATAGCCATCCTGCTGTAACCGATATGTACGTGAAGCCAGATGACTTTCCTGAGATGTACAAATACACGGAAACCTATTCAGGGCTTATTCTCGGTCATACGCATATCCAACACGCAGAGATGGTTGGGAAGTGTATCGTCATTAATGCAGGGAGTGTAGGACAGCCGAGAGACAGTGACCCATCTTCGGCGTACGGTGTGGTTGATGTCCAAGAGAACACCGTAGACCTACGACGAGTAGAGTACGATGTTGAAGCTGTAATCGAAGATATTGACGATATAGGTCTTCCAATTGAATCAGGGTGGAGATTGCGTGATGGGTGGTGAATCTTACCATACAAAAATAGTACAATCTACCTCTTGCGTTAGGTAAGACCGATTGAAATCACATTGAAATCAGTTCACACTCAAATACAATTCATAACGACGGTATATTGAAATAGACACAGTTTTCGCAATCGTGTACATAGGTAATTTTTTGACTGTTGTAGTTGATGCGTAATATATGACAGACACGCTATCAGAAAATGAGATTATATCCCGAATACAATCTACTGTAGCTCGTAGGAATCAGTATGAGCAAGGAGATTTAATTTACGGTGTTCAAACATTCCACAGTCACCCTGAATCTCATGCGTGGTCGAGCATGGGCAAGCTATTCACGAGCAAACAACGAGCAACAGAGTACTTCAATGAAGATACTACGTTAATAGGAGAGTCTATGAACCAAGATAACGTATTTTACAAAGGTATTGTAGATGTTGTTGACGCTAATAGTGAAGATGTGTTTGTCACAGCACCCGATGAAGAAATAGAACTAACGTTAATGGAGATAGTAATATTAGATAGAAAAGAGAATTAAATTACACATAAAGCTTTTACCACTCTAAATATTAATATATAGTATATGTTAGAAAAAAGACAAAATGATAAAGGTGTTGCTCCTGTATTAGGATTTATTCTGCTTATGGGTGTGATGATTGCTTTTGTATCGTTTTATTTGGGTTTCATTGCTCCACAGCATGCTATGTTACAAGAAGGACATACGCAGAAAGATGTATTAGATGATATGCATACAATAGGAACGAATATTGATGTCGCAACAGAGAGAGAACGTGTTGTATCTCAACGAATACGTACGGGTGCAACATATTCTGCATTATCGACAATCAACCCTGCTGTATTCTCAGTAACATACAAGACTACAGAAAAACAAACAAAACAATTTACTATCTCTCGATATAGTTCAACAGATTCTGATTTCATCACAGGGGAATCAGCTGAACCTATACAGTTTGAAACTAAGAGTTTAGAATTAGACCCAACAGGTACTAATCCAAATTTAGGTGTTACAGGGATTGAATACGGTATTCCATATACAAACGATAGACAAGGTAACGGTGTTATGGGAACGCAAACAATGGTCAGAGATAATATAATTACGATACCTATTATTGATAGCGTTACACAAACGCAAACGAATGGAGATGCGTTCGCTGTAATATCTGCAACACCATATAATGAAACAACAGTTAGTACATCTGGTATAATGGAACTAACTTTTGAAACAGAACAATCTCATCAAGCATGGAATCAAACGCTTGAAGAAGAACATACAGATAACGGAGGGAATATCAATAAGATAAGCTATGAAGAAAATAGTAATAGTTTAAATACTGTAACAATTCGACTCAAAAAAGATGTAGATTATAAATTTTATATGACAAAAGTTAATATTGAAGTACGATAATTAGATTAGATAGAATGGAATTATCCCTACTACTAACCCTAATATCAATGCATATTTTAATCCACTGCTGATATTATTTGTTCTCAAGTGACCTGCTTGGAGTCCAATCATCAACATAGAGAACAGTGAGCTGTAGACCATAGATGCTCGGATAAGCGTCGTATTCATATCTTCAAACCCAGTGGAAGCGGCTCGACCTCCTGAATCCTCAAACCGTTCTGCAAGTTGGTCAAACTGCTCTAAGAGCATCACATCGACAATACCGAATACACCAACCATAACCAATGATGACATAAATAGGATTACTATTGTCATATTTGCTGATTGCTTTCGTTTCGTATCTAATTCACGTCTTGTCTTCAAATCCTCTGTAATAACCTCAAGGATACGTGAAATATTACTCGTTTGCTCGATTGTGTCTGTAAGCAATCGAATAGACCGTTTTAAACGGCTTACTTCGAATTCGTTAGCTATCTTCTCAAGTGTAACGCTTAATTGGTTTGATGTTAAGTTAATCGTCTTTATATATCGTTCAATCGTATTCGATAACACGGTATCTCTATTAGATGCTTCTAACTCTATTGAATCTATCAACGAGATACCTTGCTTATTTGCATCTTTAATTCCATTGAATAAGCTTTCAAGCTCTGTTCGAACAGAGCGTATTCTATATGCTTTATATTCATATAGTAGCGTATATAAACCAAATAAGATGGCAATCGGTGTGTATATATAAAACATAGCGAAATTCAACGCATCATCTATAATCATACCTTGTTCGAAACTTAGATACAATATTGGAATATAACCAAGAGTGAATGGAATTGTAATAGCGAACGCTATTAACGGTTTGCTTATGATGTATTCTAATATGCTTTTATCTTGTGAATCTGCGAATCTATCATTAATCTCATATCCTTTTACATGGTTAGGTAATTCATCTACTTGTACATAGTCAGATAGTTCTTGTACCTCTAATTTTTCCACATCAGGTTCTGAAGACCCGAAAATCATACCGTTAAACACTATCAAAAACCCGTACGCTACAACGACGAGAGGTGGTGCAGTATATACTAAGAACGTAAATCCACCACCACCAACCATCCCAACAATTGAGAGAATTACAATTGCAACAGGAAGTATCGGAATCATCACGATGAAGTTCTGAATAATCTCTAAGAAATCATTCATTGACTCCATTTTTTGCTTTGACTGTTGGAGTGCATCTGTTGTTTTCCTCTCGAAGAACCCATCAATATCATCACTGTGTTCTAAGAGTACAACCAGCTCATCTAAGAACTCAGACAAACTCTCTGATGGTGTATTATCAATATGTTCCTGTAATGCTGTTCGTATATCTGTTCCAAGTCGGACTTTATTAACGATAATCTGTGATTCCGTACTAATCTCACCATATACATTTTCTCTTTGAGCAAGCTTCTCAAACATATTTACAATATTCCGCCCACCAGCCGTCATCGAGTACATATAAGTAATTGCATAGGGCAACATCGTATCTATCTCTCTTTCTCGTTCACTTGAAATATATTTTGGAATATACCACATTAGAACATATGTTACGGTAAAGAATAATCCTCCACCAACAAATATTAGTACTAATTGAATAATCAATGGAAGATTAGCAATGAATAAATCAGATGAAACAGTATACACTTCTAATAAGATAGAATATACTAACCCTATAATTTGAGCCATAAACGGAATATCATATATGAACCCAAATGAGATAGGTATATCTGGTATTGTTAATGGTATTTCAGGTATTTCAAAGCTAAAGTCATCTACATATAATTTAATATATGCACCTGCAAGGAACATTGCGAAACTGGTTATAATCATCCCGATGAATCCAGATGTAACAGCGTAGAAACCTGTTCTGGACATATATTCAGCTGTTGTCTCCGTCTTATTCGCTTGTTTCAGGCTTTTCTGATAATTTCTCTCTGATATTGGGTATGTTGCCCAATTAAACAAAACATCGATTATATCCGTAAACGTACGTTCATCAAATACGGTTTTAGTTATCTTCTTGAGTAATTTTCTCATACAACATCACCTCTATTCTTGATTAAATCATAGATTTCTTTATTCTCTGTATTAACCACCTCCATTACAGCTTCACTATCTTTCATATACTTCTGGAATGAGTCATATGTCTCATTATACTCTGTTATCTCATTCTCTACGAGATATTCTAATACTTCTTTTCTCTGTTTTAATTCTTGTTTTAATTCGTCGTTTGTCCACCCCTGTATCTCTTTTATATCAGCTAATACAGCTGAATCATCTCCTTCATAGAGCTTTTTTTGCGTATCTGTCGCAGGGTCGTATTTGTACGAATTCTGCGTATCAATATCATCATTAGATTGGATGTGTTTAACTTCACGAAGCTCCATAATCCGACGAACACTCTGACCGTCTCGATTGAGTTTTTTCTGTATACAGACGACATCCAATGCTTCAAGCATATTTCGTGGAACGTTAATTGGGTCATTCGTTAATCGACCAACAGAGGAATCCACAGTTTCGGCGTGCATCGTACTAATAGTAGCGTGACCAGTGTTCATCGCTTGGAACAATGTCTGTGCCTCTGAACCACGAACTTCCCCTACAAGGATGTAATCTGGACGTTCTCGTAACGCACCTTCCAACAGCTCGAACATATCTATCTCACCCAAATCACCGACAGAAGCATTACGAGTAATATGCTTCATCCAATTTAAGTGAGGTAAATTAATCTCACGAGTATCTTCCAACGTGATAATCTTGAATCCATCAGGTACGAACAATGCACACGCATTCAACGTCGTTGTCTTCCCTGATGCTGTACCTCCTGCGATTACCATAGATTTCTCGTGCTCTAACAAGAGCCACATATACGCCATTTGCTCAGCTGAAAACGTTTCATACTTGATTAAGTCAATAGGTGTAAGAGGTATATCGTCAAAGAACCGAATCGTCATGTTACTCCCATCGACGTTCACCTCATTACTGTAGGAAAGGTGAATACGTGACCCATCACTCGTAGAACCATCTAATATCGGTTGTGCCTTACTGATGTGCTGTCCAGCTTGCTGTGCTATCGATTTACTGTACTCATCTAACTCATCACTCCCAAAGGCAATGTTCGTCATGATATTCCCTTCAACACCGTACTCACTATGATAGAGGAAAATCGGCTGATTACTTGCATTAACGTGAACATCCTCTATATTCTCATCATCGAATATAGGTTGTAACTTACGTTGTCTAATTAAATCACGCTCTAAGTAATATAGTAAATCTTCGATAATCTCTTCTGGGATTTCTACTTTCTTATTTGAAGTATTTACACTCCATCTTTTTATCTTTTTATAATAGTCACTACTTTTGATTTTTTTCTTTTTATCATTAATAAAGCTATCTAATGCTTCTTTTCTATCATCTCCGAGTAATCGGGTTACTAAGCCTGTTTTAGCTGTGTCTTCTTCAGGAGTCCTATCTGAGTCATAAACCTGTAGTTCTGTATTCTCAGAGTTATCAACGTGTGATTGATATAGAATCTGATTATAATATTTTTCAATATCTGAATCATATACACGTAATGCAGTACACTCATCTTCAGAAACTTCAGAGTCATCAACAGTAAGTATACTATCTATTTTCTTTATTATATTCATTGGTGAGCCGAAAATTTTGTTTTGTAATTTTACAGATAGCTGTTCTTCACGACGAATATATCGCTCACCAATATCTCGAACAATCTCTGCATTCTTATCTTCATCTTCTGTTAAAACAGATTCATTCTCTAATGTTATGTTTACTTTGTTTTTAACTCGTGGTAAGAATGAACTATAATCTTTTGTATAATCCTCTTTTTCTACGACATCTCGATACCACTCATCAACATGAGATATATCTGTTTTCAAATTTGGCTCATCAACAAAGTAATATATGCTTTTTGTTTTTGAATTAAATAGAATTCTTACGGTTGCGTGTTCTGATACATCATACTCATCAAGAACAGTAACTTCATCACCATAGAATACTTCAGGGTTAACACCTGCTACTTCTATCCCTTCAAAAATATCCATATCATTTATCATACTTATATATTAATTATTATAGTGGTAAAGGTTTTACTTCGAAAAGATATGTCTACATAGTTTGTATAAAAATAAAAAAACAGAATTATTTCAAAGAGCTATTATCGGTCTAAACTTGTGAGAACTTCTTCCTCACCAGACTCTAATTCAGCTACAACAGAGTATGTCCCTGTTCCATTATACATCTCGATAGAATTCCCGACAGAAGTCATCGACGTATCTGTTGCTCCATTTGGACCGTTTACAGTGAAGTTAGCAACGTTTTCGTTACGGATAACGCTAACTTTCATACCTGCATCACCTGTGGAATTCGTAATTCCATCAAGCTGAACTGTTGCGTCAGCTGTGTCGGATACGTCAGAACCAATATCGAATACAATAACCGTAGCGAGAGCTACGAGAGCAACCGTTACTGCTACTAAGAGAATTACCCCAATTACGGGCGAAACCGCACCATCTTCTTTATGTACATTTAACATGCGTATAATAAATAGGGAAGGTACTGGTTAAGTGTTTGTTCTCTAAGATGAATAAACTGAAATTTAATTATAGTGAGTATAATTTATTCTATAGTATTATAAACATACTAAAAACAGCATTATTTAAATAAACTATTCAAAATAAACTATTACTATATTAGAATAGTATTAGCCTTGGTATTCTTTTGAAGTGAGTACTTCGCTTTCACCACTTTCAAGTTCTGCTACAACAGTTACAGTATCTCCATCAGCAAGACCACTTGCAACAGCACTTGCACCTGCACCAGATTCTGTACCGAATTCATCTCCTGTTGCTACTGAACCTGTACCATCAACTTGGAGTGAGAATGAAGCGACATTCTGATTACGAATAACGTTTGCTTCAATAGAATCACCACTTTGCGTCAGCTGAACCGTTGCATCAGCTGTGTCAGAGACATCAGAACCAATGTCGAACACAATAACCGTAGCAAGAGCCACGAGAGCCACCGTTACTGCTACTAAGAGAATTACCCCAATTACGGGCGAAACAGCACTGTCATCTTTATTTACATTTAACATGCGTATAATAAATAGGGAAGGTACTGGTTAAGTGTTTGTTCTCTAAGGTGAATTAGATAAAATAAAAGTTTTTATGAATTTTATGTTGGGTTATCAAACAAAACCGAAATAAAAAGAATGCGTTACAATACTATATTAGAATAGTATTAGCCTTGGTAATCGAAACCTCGGTATCATCTTCTGATTTATTCTGTTTCATTCACTTACTACTATAATAACACTATTGGTAAAGTGTTTATTTTTATTTAAACGCATAAATAACAATTCTTTACCAGTAAAACACTTAATATACCTATATGGTTGATTATATTACCTCTGGTGTTGAGAGTCTGGATAAACAAATAGATGGGTATCCAATAGGAGATTTAACTGTTGTATATGGAGAATACAATACGATGTTAACAGAATGGTCAAATATTATTACTGAAGAAAATGAAGCATATATTTTTTCTGATTTAAGACCAAAGAAAACAATTTCTAAACAATGCGATAAAGAAACAAGAATTACTGTCGGTGAAATATCTGACCTACATGATGTGAAGGAAATTATGGATACTGTAGATGTTGTTATAATCGAATCAAATACGGTTTCTGAATTGAATATGATTATTGATATATGTACTGTAACAGACACGGCTTTAGTTGTTGTATGTAATGAGCCATCTGATAAGTTATTATATACAGCAACCGTTACATTAGAGGTTTTGAATGAGAAAATCGGTGATGAGATGAATTATCAACTGGTCTTGAGGAAACATATGTACAATGGATTAGATAGAAAAAGCATCTATAAAGTAGAGTACAATCCATACATCAACATTAACCCAAGTCAGACAGTATAGAGATATACTATAATTTTCTTGATTATTCTAATATAAGCATAGCTGTATTTGTTTTAGATTCGGACTTGAGTATGCATATTGCATAATATAATCTTAGACTTAATTTTCATATTGTGTTCTTTATGTTCTTGACAACAGTAGATTTCGAAATTCTATCGATAAGCGTTAAAATCAACATTAGATAGGATTCACAAGTTTTATGTTGATGTATGTAGAATAGTATCTTGTATGTCATTCGAAGAATTCCAGCCCCGTGATGTGAGTGGAAGCGATGAACCAGTGATTTCCCTCCGTAAATCAGGTTCGTTTGGTATTAACCAAGCGTGTATTGACGAATATTTCGAGGATGCAGAGGGTATCAAGCTGTATTACGACAAAGAGAACAATCGTGTTGGTCTTGAAGGTCGTGAAGAGAATACAAGTGAAACATACGTTCTTACCGAATCCGCATCAGGCGGGACGGTTACGGCGTATGCGTTCATCAACCGATACCAGCTCAAGCCCAAAGTCACAACCCGATACAAAGCAGAGGAAGACGAAGACAATGGATTCGTCGTTATCGACCTCGACGAGCCTATCGGAACCTACGGAACCCCTGATGAGGAGACTGATGGTACGGTTTCGACCACGAAAGAGGAAGAAGAACCTGCTGAAGCGTAACGAAACAGATAGTAAAATAGTTTCGTTACTTTCGAGCTTCGAACATTTCTTTAACGGTATCCCACCCTTCTTCGATTAACAAATATTCGACGTAGTACAACAGTGTTGTAAATTCATCAAAGTAGTTCTCTCTTGTTTCCTCCCATTGTAACTCAACCTCAAATTCATGCGTACTCCCTCGTGACTCAGGACTCGAACGAGCTATCTTAAGCATGTCTACGGTAGTATCGTACATTTCTTCGTATGCTTCAGCATAACCAGCAACCTGTAGCTTATGAGTGTGATAGATGCTCTTACTGGTTTTCAAATCACACAGAACAATATCACCGTTACTTTTTCGGTATATCAAGTCAACTTGACCAGCGAAATTGTGTTTTAGACTGTATAGGTATTGCTCTACAGCAATCACATCTTCAATATCCGTCAATGTCTCATCCAAGAACTCTTGTTTTATCTGTGGTACTGTCCTCTCACACCAATCCACAGCTGACTCTCCATCTTCGAAGAAAGGAACTGTATCAGGATTCCACGGATATTCATCTGTATCAATATAGGACTCTCTAAATGAGTCAAAATTTTCTAAGTTGTATTTCGCATCCTGTTCTTCTTCACCCCATATCTCACCTTCAACGAATTCACTCAATGTTTTTGCGTGTGCAATTGTTCCTCTCAATCCTTTCAAGTGCTTAATGTCTTCATGATGTACGATACCAACACCGTCATACTTGTTCCTCCACTTCGTTAGAATATGTTCTTTTAAACTGTCTGAATAAAAATCCGTAACTGTTGAAACAGAAGGAAGTAACGAATTTTCAATATCATATAAACGTATATTTTCATCACCTACATCAATTGAACCTCTATCTATTTGTTTTTCTTTCATTTTTATTTTGTTCATATATAATATATTATTTTACAACCCTATATGTATTAGTGTGGCTTCATTAACTACAATCACATATATAGGGTTTAAAAACTATTATATAAACATGAATGTGTATAAAATATATTACGATGATGTAATTCACATAAGAGTGCTTGATATAGAATGTGATAACTACACAGAAGAAGCAAGAATTAAAATAGAACATAGTGTTGCATCTAAAATAAAAAATAACGTTAGTAAATATTTCTTTGAAAATCAAGACGGAGTTATTGGCTATTCAAGAATCCCGACAAACGTCGAACGTGAAAAAGAAAATAGAAGTATTACAATAACATTAGATGAAAAGCATCTTAATTAAATGCGTAAATATAAGTCAAAATTTATTCGCTCTCAACAGGGGTAAAAGAGTATATTTGAAAGATTAAATACAGTATATTTATCCATTTCTACTAAAAGCAGTCTTTTATATCTTCAAGTGTTTTAAAGTCTCCATCTTTCAGTTTTTTAGGTGTTACAACATATGGTAGTTCTTTATCCATACCTATTCTTTAATTATACTGGTGGTAAAACCGTAGTGAATATATCTCTCTCGGTACGTGATGTTGTCGAACAGCGTAATCGAGGAATAGCGTACGATTGGTCTATCCATCTCCCGTGCATGTTGTATTGCGTGCGTGAGAGCTGTATCTAAGCCTTCGAACGAACCATACCCACCATCACACCCTTCACCGACCCATGTCGTGTAATCCCACGCTTCACCAATCGCAATACGTTCTCCTGTATTCTGGTCGTGGTGTGTACTATCGAAATCTTGGAACAGCTCAATACAACCTGAGTCTCGTTCCTCTACAACATCAATATCATCTGGAATCATCTCAGATAAATCTCTAACCATACAATGATTATCTAACCACTCTCTTGAATGGTGATTCTCATATATATCGTTCAAGTTTTCACATTTAACCCACATCTGATATATACTATCTCGTTTTTCATCTAATAAATCTACATCTCTATTCATACCTACTACTATTACTTAAAACTCATAAAGCGTTACGGTCATCTTCTACTCTTGGGAAGATATTTAACTACGCATTGATAGACCAAGATATGTTATTGTCCCTTAGTGGATTCCTGTTAGCAATAGTCTCTATAGGATTGATTGCGTATGGAATTTATCGAGCTGAGAATATTGACTCAGCATCTGAATTTTCTCCAATACTTGGATTAGTATTGCTCGTTATATCGATTGATTTGCTCATCAATCCAATTTTAAATTTATTTAACATATCTTCATTAGTTTTAGCTCTACTAAACTTTAGTCTCACACTCATACTTTGTTTAGGGATATACCTGATTCTACAGAAGAAATCACATCTATTTAAACAAGCTTTCGCATAGAATTTCAAATAATATCTAAACGTGTTAACAAGTAACAGATGTATCTACTATCCCTAAGCTAATATACGATGAAACCTTCAAATAAGAATCTTAATTAATTGCGTGATGAAATAGGTTGTTTTACACATTGCACAAATACCCTTTAGACTGTATCGAAACTTATCTTTAAATTCAACGAACTTATTTGGATTAAACGCTTGCTTTCCAATCATTTTTATCTCTTATTACAATGAAGAACATCAAACAACTTAAACCTATTTATTACGGTTTGTAATATGTACTATATAATACTAATCGTATTCCATATTTTCCCATTCTTCTTTGCTCATATTTTCTCTTTGTTCTAACTCGTGTTCAATCATCTTTTGAAAATTACTATTATCCATCCCAAAATAATCTAATTCTTGCTCAATCATTTCTTGAAAATCTTCATTCTGTATGTTTGAGTCTAAATCTTGTGCAATCATTTCTTGAAATTCTTTGTCACCCATACTAAGAGAGTCTATATTTGGTTCGATTTTATTTAAACGCTCTTTCCAATCCAATATACGTTTCATACACAATTCAGATGGTGACATTCCTGCTTTTTTTGCTTCTGTCTTTAACCAATTAGGTACATCTTCAGCCATACTATTACTTACCCCATATACAATAAAAACATTTTTGATTCTAATTTCGATAAATATAACTATCGGTCATTATATGAAGCTATTATATCAAAGTCACTAACAGCACCGAATCTCACTAACAGCTGTGTTCGTAACGCTTCGTTATTTGGAGAAAAACTAAACAACGTTTAGATAGCTTGAAACCTGTGATAACGAGATATTAAAAATATACGGTAATATTTAGCGGTAATATTTGCCACTAACAGTGTTGTTAGTGAGATTTTAGGTCTAACTGTAGGAGTAAACGTTGTTTTACGTTGTTTTAGAAATAGACTGAACTCTAATGGATGCTTATAAATAAAGTTTAATTGTTTTTAATACAATTTTAGTTGTATTAAGTCGGGTTTTTTGCTCTTTTTCACCTGTTTTTACCCCTTCACTAACAGAACCCCACTAACAACACTGTTAGTGAGATTCGATTCTTTGTTAGTGGTGAATAGTTATCCACATCCATTTGAATAACACTGCAAATCACCTATAATATAATATTATTATTACAACGCCAAAAGGGTTCGGGTAATTATAGTTATGTTATTAAAAGAAATGCATGGTCATTTACTTCAGAAACATCTTTCATACCACACATAGATATTTGTTTATCTGTATCTATTTTGAATACTATGTCTTTACTTATAATACTCTTTAAGTAGTGAATAAGTTCTTCATTATCATACAAATCTACAACTAATTCTAAGTTCTCTCGTTTGTATGTTGTACTTTCATCTAACTCAATTTCAGCAATGAACTCTTCTTGTACTTTTTCATTAATTAAAACATCATACATATCAGAGAGTGTATATTCTTTATCAGAACGAACCATTGCTTTGAAGAGAGAATCTAACGCAATTTCAAATTCAGAGCTAAAATATTCATTCTCTTTAAAATGATGTGCTTGTTTAAGTAATGAATATAACACACCGAATTGAAACTCAATTGTTTGACGTATATTTTCTATATTTTCTGGTTTAGTCAATATATTAATATTTTGAATAACATCTGCATCTATATCTTCTTTATTATTTACACTTATTATATCTATTTTATCATGATGGTCATATTTACCAGCCATATAAAGAATATAAGAATAGTATTGGTAAAGGTTTAACGATGAATAGAAATATATGTTATTCTTTAAGCTTTTTTAAAGTTTCAAGTCTAAATTCATCACCTTCATCAGTTGTTATTGTATATTTATATACAGAGAATTCTTTCGGCTGTGTTCTGGTTGCTTTCGAGTGCCACACAGAAGCAAACAGCTCGAACGTCTCTCCTGAGTCAGATTCAACAATCACCGTATAATAATCTCGTCCAGCTCTATCTCCACTTTTCTTGAGCTTCTGTTTTACTACACCAGTCCATGTATTCTCACCATATCCAAACTCTACTCTATCTCCGAATTGTAAATCCCATAATGACATACGTATGATAAAATACGATATA
>Ga0208138_100184_pt1 | contig 36353 bp, 39 predicted proteins | sample AntRauMetaRauer3_FD_184786 | JGI IMG/M metagenome (GOLD analysis project Ga0208138, IMG submission 184786) | Saline lake microbial communities from Rauer Lake, Antarctica, in enrichment culture - Antartic Rauer Lake 3 Metagenome Rauer3 (SPAdes)... ... | reverse complement strand
ACACATTCCTTGCGTGCGAGAGTCGGTATCATCAATACCAATGATAGTCATACATACAAATAACGCATAGACCCTATTAAAACAATCGTTTTAGATTGATGTACTTGAAATCATTTGTATTATGTAACCATCTTTATCTTCGTGAACAATATTTGATATATTTGCATCATCTGGTATGTTATCATCTTGATTAAACTCATGCTTAACAGTATACCAATCTGAATATAATCTAGATATTAAAGGACCATATAACGATAATAATAGTAGTAAACCTACGATAATTAAAAGAGAAACATCTAGACTTGAATTTACAAAACTTATTTTTGGGAATGTATACATGGCAATAAGTACATATATCGAAAATGGCAACATTAAAATAATAAATCTGTATAATGAACTAAGTAAACGATTAAATTTTGAACGGTATGGCTGTGTTTTATCTAATCTAATTCTTCTATTAGATACTATATTCGATGAAGAACCAATTAAGCATGTATTATTAATTCTTTCATTAAAAATTGAATATATTTCCTTATTTGTCTTATAAGAACGTCTAGATTCAACAATACATTTTGTTGTATAGTTTCTATCAGGGGATGATAGAGTTACGATAACAACGTTATCTGAATCATAGGCCCATGTAGAACCGTGACTCCAAAATTCTCCATCACTTGAACCCAACGTATCTTTAGAAACCCGTCTAGAAAATACTTTGTCTGTTTCTTCGTTGTTCTTATATAACTGAAAAGTTTTTTAGAGTCATCTATTTCTGATATAACATTATATCCATATGTTGTTGACATACCATAATTTGATTCTCGAACATAAAAATACGCGTTATATATTGAGACATCATCTATAATGGCCTTTGTCCATTCATCTGAATCTAATTTGTCTCTTGAATTTGATTCAATTAATAAAGATTCAAATTCAGTTTTGTTTACAGATGGTTTATCATGTATTTTACGTTGCACCATTAATATATTAATATAGTTTTTAAGATAGTTAAATATTATGTATATTCAGCTTGTAATACCCAATTTTCACAATCACTTATATATTGTTTTTCACGTAATGATTTATCATTATCATAGGGTGAAACTTGAATACGAATTCTATCGCCGTCATCAAATTCACCACCATAAGATTTGTAAAATTCAAAAGCATCATTTGACATAATGCCATCTTCTGGTTGAAAAGACCACGTAGCCACAGAATTTTTAATAACAAATTCTCCATTTGAATATGTTTGTACTGTAGCATTATCAAAAGAAAATGAATTTACGTATTTTGATTCACTATTATTTTCTACATCATATTCAATGACATCATTAGATATATCTTTTAATTCATCCATATTTTCAAGGATTTGCGGCTGTGTTATCTTATACCAATTTTTGTTTATATTATATACTGGAATAAATGATATCGCAACCACAACGGTTAGATATATACCCAAAATAAACCATAGACTAAACAGGGATAAATCATTAAATAAATACATAAATGGTATAGATGTTATCATACAAAAAATTGCTGCAGATGTAGGTATTATATCCTTACCCAAATCGACTTGTAATCTTTCATCAAACACGCGTTTATATTTTGACGAATCTATAGCTTTATCTATTCGTATGACATTATAATCATCACGATTTTCACCACCTATAGATATTATTTTACCTATATTCTGATGCAACATATTAAATATTTTTATTGAGTCAGAAGTATTAAATTCCGTATTATATGGATTTATAATATATTTCTCAGAATACGTTTCATCGTATGATGAAATAGTTATAACAACATGTTTTGAATCCTTATTATCATCATTAAGGTCATCGTATATCGAAACATCTTTTATAATTGATTTAGACCATCCATCACTTAACAATTCTTTTTTCATTTTACGCCTGTGAACTAGTGATGAAATGTTTTCTCTCTTATCTTTTGATTGTACAGATTCTTGAACCATACTTATTGCGTATTTTTAGAATCCATAATACTTAAAATTTTGGTATACGATATTAATTTATACTAATTTCTTTATTTGAAGAATCAACAATATCGAATTTAATTGTAAGGATTCCATTATTTTCTACGGCTGTTGCGCTAGATTCATCAACCATATTTTGAAGTGATACCCTATTTCTGAATGATTGCATACCGTATTCATTTTGAGCATTAACACTTACAAGTAAATATGATGTATTATTACGTGTTTCTGTTTGTATACGTACGGAATTTTTATTATACGTAGATATATCTATTGTTACTGTTAACGTTTCTCCATCAGAATCTTGGTCTAATGTAAGTTGTTCTGTATTTTCATATGTAGGATTTCCTGCAGCAAGCAAATCTCTAATATAACTATCCATATCTGAATTAAATGGGTTTCTTGATGAGAACATTTTTAATCAAGTACTATATATGCGTTATAAGTATATAAATGTTTACTATTTATATTTATCTACGTCAATGCGGCTTCTAGTGCTTTCATAGTACTTTGCGTCGAATTTGAAGACATGTACCATTCACCGTTTTCCAATACGATTTCATCTTCACTACCAGAATCCCCCGGTATCTTAGCATATATTGTTATATCATCAATTGATGCAGAAGATACAGCTTGAGATAAACTAGCTGCCATACCGTCATATTCTTCTAATAATGAAGATATTCCAGCATTAGAATGGACTTCAAATGTCGTCTCTCCCTCACCTACATCAACTTGAACACCAGTTACAATTGTTTCTGATAATTTTTCTTCAACGAAATCTGGACTTAATGTAGAGTCATCATCTTCAACTTTTGTAGCAGCTATAGCAACATTTTCAGAAACGATATTTTGAACTTGGGCTGCAGATTCAAGACCACCTTCTTCTTGCGTTGTCTCTTTTATATCTTCCATTATTTTCTTTGCCGTAGATGATTTCTTGGCAGATAATCTAGCTACAATATCTTGTTCAATTAACGTAGTAAATAATCTCATAAATGTTTCATCCCATGGAGATACCGCAAAGTAAACTTGTATTTCTGTTCCTGTTTCAATATTTTTAATTTGAACGGCTGTCTCTCTAATTGGATATCTTTCTTCATAGACTATCTCTGGTTCATTTGGTGCATCACTATCTCTGGTTCTAAATTCAAATGTTGGTTCTATTTTTCTTTTATGTTCTTGTCTAAGAAGAATCGTTAATGTTTCTAAATCTTCATTTATATGTGATTCACATATTGTATATGAATTATCACTTGAATTCATAATCTCTTCAAATTCAGGTATTTTTTCTTCCACAGACTCTAAATCAAATGACTCATCAATTGTCGTCATTCTATCCCGTTTATCTTTAAATTTATGTGATGCGGCTTGTGCTTTAGTAAAATCACCATCTAATTCGTTATTTTTAGGATTATACATTTCATGAAACAACATGAGGAATAATGCATTTTTATCTTCTCTAAATTCACTTATTTTAACCGTATCATACCCAAATTTTGATTTTAGATAACTTGTGAGTAAAATAGGATTTATTCTTCGTGAATTAAAATAGTGTTTCTTAGCATCTAAGTATAGTTGAAGTTGTTCTGGACTTTCAAATGCGAAACGTTCTACAATATCTTCAACAGATTCGTTCTCATGTCTATCAATCTTTTCATACATTGTATTACATGGGTCAACTTTCGTACCTTCTAATGTAGCTGCTATTAAACTAACCTGATATTTAGCTAGTGAAGATGAAAAAGCGTCAATTAATTCATATTTTTCTTGCATTATGTAATATAATAGTACAGCGTCATATTAATGTTTTCCCACAAGTATATTAAATCCTATTATAATATTTATGTAAAAATATTTTATATTATAAAATAAATATAGTTTTATTATGGTTTTCTCCATTCTTCCCCATAAGAGTACAATTCAGATGCTCCATAACTATTATCACTTTGGTCGGAACTATACCCATAATATGGTAAATTGTTGAAGTCAACACTACTAACATCTATCTTTTCACAAGGAGAGAATCCCGCCGTTCACGCCGGGGAGGATGTCACTCGTATTATTGACATTATATATTATCTAATACGAAACGATATATATTTAATGTAAATTATAATATCTATTTACAAACATTATCAAATAATCTAAGTTAAAATATTTTTAGGTAAATATTTTATTATATTTTAATAGATGATTAAATTGGATGCATCGAAAATGAACAGAATTATATATACTACAAACGTATGTAAATTATGGAACGCAATGTAGACTCCGTGATTAAGCCGCTCCAAAATGTGTTTGAGTCTATCATTTCGACAGTAAAAACTGTGTTTTTAGTGGTACTAGGATTATTTATGGTTATAAGTGTTGCAACCACGCCAGTATTCTATGTTGGGATTGTTATTGTAGGTGCAGAAATTACAAAATCAATTCTTGGAAATGCTGTTATCGGTATGTTTGGTGCTGGAATTATTGGAATGTTATATTATATATTTATATTTGGCGTTGTATTAAAAAAATAATATATTTTAATTGCCGCTTGTTCTTTGAATAATTAGATTATACTATCTAAACATAATTAATACCTTAATCAATAATCTTTTTAACTGTACCTACACCTTTGGAACTACCTTCTCGGAAGATAAATCGTTGTCCTTCACGGATATTATATCGATTGAATTTAAATTTGAATTTTGCACGACCTTTATCACCAGCTAACATATTCTTTTCTGTAGGTGTGATAACGGCTGTTTCACTAATGGTTTCCAAGTGAATAACAGGTTCGTAGCCATCCGTTATGCTCGTAGGGTGATTTAATACAACAATTTCAGCTTCAAACTCTTTTGTAGCTGTAGGTTCAGCATCATTTGGCTGAAGAACCATTCCACGCTTAACATCATCCAAATCAACATTTCTAATTGCAATACTAACCATTTGTCCGGCTTGAGCTTTATCAATTCGGTGATAATGCATTTCAATAGACCGGGCTTTCGTTTTCTTATACGACCCATCTGGGTATGGTCCGATAACTAATTCATCACCTTGCTCAACTTCTCCAGATTGAATTGAACCCGAAACTACAGGCCCAATACCGGACACATTATAAATTGTGTCAATATACATCTTAAAGTCTCCTTTTTCTTGTTCACGTTTTGGAAGATTTTTGAATAATTGATTAAGTATATCAAATCCGTCTAGTGTCACAGCACTAGTTCGAACAATAGGTGCGACAGAGTTTTCAATTTCATTAACGGCTGTATTTACATCATGCCGTTCCATTGATAGAGGTGTTCTATTGACGTGACGTAGTAATTTTTCAACACTCATCTCAACTTCTTCAATACGCTCATCTGTAACCATATCTGTTTTCGTAAGAGCTACAATAACAGGTAGGTCAGTCGCAATAAGTAGACCAAGATGTTCTCGTGTAGTCTGCGTAACGCCGTCATCAGCAGCAACTACAATCAAACCGTAATCTAGTCTTTGACCAACTAAACCTCTAATTGTCGTTCGCAACCAAGGTTCGTGACCGACAGTATCAACGAATGAAATTAATTTATCTGACTCTTTAACGATTTGGGAGCGGTCGGAATTTCGATTTGGGTTATCCATGTGATTAGTTTCTCCATCTGAGAAACCGTATGCTGCATAAGATAAATCAGCAGATAGCCCTCGGTCAACTTCGTGCGGTTGAACATCTAAATATGCTCTTGTTCCACCTTCACCATCGTCAGCTTCCCCAGTTACAAGTGAACCAATAAGTGTACTTTTTCCGTGGTCAACATGACCGGCTGTACCAATAATAAGATTATTCGTATCATTAGTACTATCCGAACCGTTTAAAACACTAACGAGTCCAACTATACGGTTATCACCTGTGTTCTCATCGGTTTCCCATGTTGAAACATCATCAATATGAGAATCAACCTCGCGTGCAAGAAGTGAAAGAACATCAATAGACTCCTTGAATTTATCTGGTTCTAGACCAACAATATCTCCATCATCGGATACGCCAATAACATATGTGGCTTCTCCATCCCCAGACATAATTCGATATTTCAGTTGTGCTGCTAATGATTCTCTCCGACCATCGGCAAGATGGATATCTTGATTTAATTGTGATTTAAATTCAACAGAACCATTCTTCTCTTCACCTTTGTTAATAACTTTTTCAAGTACGGTTCGACTACTATTCATATTTGTATATATGTCTATGTACTCATTATCTAAAAACCTTACCAAAAAGTTCCGGTGTTTTATACATATATTTAAATATATTTAGATGAATAATAATTTTATGATATATACACAACATATTTGTACTATGTAAACAATATATATGATATGGATAAAAAAATAGCTATCGGTGCTGGGTTTATTATCCTTATATTGATATCTGGTTTAATATTTGCATTTTATGGTGGAGGAAATGATAATACAGATGAACCAGAGTTTATTGATAATGAGGAATTAAATAAAAGTGATATAGTATATAATATTCACGAACGAAAAAATACTATTAATTCATACAGTGTAAATAATGAAATTAGATTAACTCCGGTAAATGAATCAAATGATTTTATATATATTACATCATCAAGGAAGTACCATAATAATTTGTCTGATTCTTCAAAGGAAACACAAATACAGATTAATAATAATGAAAGTAATATAAGACAGTATAATTACAACGATACAGAATATGTATATAATGATGAATCTAATGAATGGAAAACGCGACAATCTATAACTCAAAATCAATTGTTTAATTATTCTAAAATTATCGATGAGGATAATTTACAATCTTATACAATAAATGAAAATAATAATACGTATGTCTTCTCATCCAATAATACGCATAGTAATAAGATTACGCAAAATATATTAAATAATATACTTGATAAAAATGAAGTAAATAAAATAGGGTCAGAATTTACCGTTACATCTGTTCAAAATACAACATATGTAGTTACAATCAATAGTAATAATTACGAAGTTGAAGAAATAAATATTAAAACGGAAGCAGATGTTGACGGTTCTAGATATAACATTGATGTAAATATAACTGATATAGAAACGAATGTTGATGCGATTTCACTACCGGCTGAATTAGATTCTACGGAAAATATTCGAATGGATACATATTTTTATTTTCTTAATATATCTAAAACAACAAACAATGGAGTTCAAATTAAAATAGTTAGAGATGTATCTGACATAGTAGAAGAAATACGTATAGAAACAAAATATACAACAAAATCGTTAGATGGTATTAAAAACGAAACAATTACACTTGAACCGAACGCAGATTTCAATCCACAGTCTCCAAATGTAAAAATTAACGCACATATGAATAACGGGGATATAATTTTAACTGGGGAATATAAGTTAGCTAGGACAATTCAATCTGGAGAATAAATTATTCTGTTAAATCAGATTTTGTTGGAAATTGATGGTCTTCCGGTATAAATATATCTGATAATTCTGTTATTATTCTTGTTGTCGTTTCTTCATGTCTCTCTGCTCTATCTAAAAGTGGTAATAAATTACCGATTCCTTTTTTACTATCTGACTCAAAATCAGATATTACATCATGTACTTGCGTTTCAAGACTTATATTATCTAATTGCTGAAATTCTACCATTATCTCCATCATGGCTTGAGATAATATTTTACAAGTAATATTGTGTTCTTTATTTGTTGCATCTATAGAATATATTGAGTATAATTCTTTGAGGTATAATGAAATATACTTACCACACATAAGTAAATCTGCTTCTTTAACACCGTTTGATTTAAAATAATTTTCTAATTCTTCAATAGGTTTCATGTATATTAGTATGTATATCAAACATATAACTTTTTTGAATATTTAATTATTCCTGCAAATTGATGTCTAAATATTTTTCAATTTTAGATATTTGCCGTTTACTAACATCATTCCTAATAGCTTCATTATCTAAAATATATTGGATTATATCTACATCTAAACCTATTTCTTTAGCTAACGCTTCTTTATCTATATTTTGTTCATATAATTCTTTTTCAAATAACTTACTATATTTATTCACAAGATATGGCGTTTTAGCATTACCATAATCCGGGCGTGAGTCATTCACCCAAGAATTATCTGGTTCTGACGTTGTGGCATATTCAGTCCATTTTTTACCATCATCTGTGTTACTATTTTGTGATTCATTCTTATCATTTTTTATTTTATCTGTATTATATTTTCCTTTACATTCTTTACAGACAATTACGGTCGCACCAGAAATATTAATTATAGATAAGGTACTATCTGTACTACATACCTCACAGACACTATCTTCATCTAATTCATCTGTTGAATTTGAAGAACCCGTTGAATATTTTGCCATATTATATATTGAGTTTACAAGTATATTAATATTTATGTCCTGTGGGTGAGCATATTAATATCCAAAAAGGCGAAAGATTTATATTAAGAAATTGTTATAGGCCACTCCTAATATATAAACATTATGGACAAATATACTATAGTAAGTATTTTTCTTTGGTGTTTATGTATTGGATTAGGATTAATAATTGGGATATCTATGATTACAAGTGTAAGTTATGTTGAAGATACAACTCTTGCAGATACAGATATGGCTGAAGAAATAAATGATTCAAATGCATTAATTAATACAAAAGTCGTGTCAATACATATGGATAATAGTTACAATATTGACGTGCGTGTAAATACAGAATCGATAAATATATCAATGCAGAATATGAATTCAAAAAACCAACCAAGTAATATATCACTAGATTCTGAATATATTGATGATGATATGAGTTCTACAGCAGTAGTTGGATTTTGCGTCACAGGATTAAATTCTCAAAAATCACCCACGCGATTTAATTTTGATGAAGACAATAATATGAATATATCTATTGATTCAAATACATCAAATGAAAAGGAAATAAATAATGGACTTAATGCACAAGAAATCGTTGATAAATGTTCTAAATAATGGTATTATAGTTACCTTAAACATTTAACATTAGATAATCATTTATATATAATGATTGACAAAGATGATATTCAATTATCAAGAAATAGCGCACTAATTATATCAGCATTTTTAATTCTATTAATGGGAATATTTCTGTTAATCGGGTCTGTATCTATTCCATTTATTGGAGAGTCCCCAGAAACTATGGATGCAACAGATGCGATAAGTATCTCAGAGACTGATGATAATGTCGTTTTAAAATTAAAACAAAATGCAGATAAAGAAAATATTAAAGTAAGTGTAGATGGACAAGAATATGCTTGGGATAATAATAATACAATTACATTTAAAAAAGCAGAACTACTAGATAATATACGAGTAGATTCATATACAGGAGATAATATATATGATACTTATGTCTATAATTCTCAGAAAGAAAAAGTTGGGATTAAATCGAGTAGTGATTTAATTATTAACGGTACAGAGTATTCATTTGAAACTACAACGTTATCTGCAAGTTTTAGTAATTTTGAATCTATTACATGGAGTATAGATGGAGAATTTGTTGAAAGAAATACGCCGGTTATTATAAATACATTTGACACAAATGGAACGCACACTGTATCTGCAACCGTAGACATAGATGGCGTTACATATACGACAACAAAGCAAGTTAATGTTGTAGAACCAGATGAAGTTGTACTTGATGCGGAGGTTGACAAAACAGAAGTTACTATATTAGAAGAACTTAATTTTAATGTAACGGAAGTTTCAGAACAAAATGTAGAATCATTCCGATGGAATCTTGGCGATAATACTACAAAATTTGGTGAAAATATTGGACATTGGTACCAAGAACCCGGTCAATATAATATAACTGTTACTGGTGAGTCTGAAGATACAGGGGCTATTGGTACAGATACATTAAATGTAACTGTTGTTGAATTGAATGAATCGGTTAATACATATCAGCTTACAATAAATACCTTTGACTCTACAAATAATACTCGATTAAATGGAACTTCTATTTCAATTAATAATGTAACGAGAGATTTAACAGCATCTAATAGTCAAGTAGAATTTAATTTACAAGAAGATGAATATGATATATCCGTAGAAAAAGAGGATTATCAATCCGTCACTAAAAGTATAAATCTAAGTAGTAACAGAGTTGAAGATATTCGTTTAGCACAAATAATCACAGAAGAAGAAACGGAAGACGAAGGTGCTGAAGAATTAACAAATGAAGAATTAGAAACCGAAGATTCTTCTGAAGAAACAGGTGTTAATTTTGAACCGGAACAAAATACACAGGAAAACGTTGAAGAACCAGAAGGCTTCGAATTAATATTAAGTAACATGGATGGAAACGGTACTGCAGAATCACCATACAGAATAACGACGATTTCAGAACTACAAGCTATAGAAGCAGAACCAACGGCATCATATATTCTTGGGAACGATATTAATGCGGCTCAAACACAAGTATGGAATTTCGTTGGATTAGTAGAAGATGAATCTCTTGGAATGGCTAATAAAACCGAATATGAAACGAATTATAATTCAATTGAAGAAAATTCTGAAGAGATTAGCGTAAACGGTAATATCATAAATAAAAGTAATTATACAATTAATTATAATACTGGTGATATCATATTCAATAATCCGTTATCAGATAAATCTGAATATAATATAGATTCAACAGTTAAAATAGATTATAATGCAGATAATTCATATAATGGTTTTACACCAATTGAAAGCGCTAATTTCGCACCAGAAATCGATGGAAATGGCCACGTAATTAGTAACATACATATAAATAGACCTGATGAAAATAATGTCGGTATTTTCAGAAATATTGAAGGTGGGGCAATATATGATTTAACCATTGGTGGCCATTATGTTTCCGGTTACAATTCTGTAGGAGGTTTAGTCGGAAATATGGATGGTGGTTTTGTAGATAATGTTAGAATTGCTGGAGCAATTCAAGGACAAGAAAATATTGGTGGTTTAATTGGAGAAACATCACGGACGAATATTACTAATGTTAATGCATTAATTGCTGTAAACGGTCAACAAAATGTAGGGGGGATTACTGGTTACGCTAATGAAAATGCGAATATTACTAAAAGTGCTATTCAAACGGCAGAAGGTCGTACAATATCAGGATATAGAAATGTAGGTGGAATCATTGGAGATTCATATACTTCGAATATTAATACATCATATAGTTTAGCTGTAATTTATGGTTCTGAAAATATTGGAGGATTAGTAGGAGCGCAAAGAGAAGAATCCACTCTAAATGAATCATATGCTACGTCAACGGTAGTAGGAGAATCTGTTGAGACGCGAGGTGGCCTTGTTGGTGTTAACAATGGTGAAGTTAATAATACGTACTGGGATGTTTTAGGTACGAACCAAGATAACGCTGCAGGTACAGCTAGTGAATCTATTATAAGTAGTAATGTAGTTGGTCTTGAAACAAATCAAATGGTAGGTACCTCTGTATTTGATAATATGAATTTATTTGACTTTGATAATACATGGGAACCGTCAAATACATATCCGAAGTTTATTGATACAGAAGAAAGTAGTGAACCTTTATCTTCTGAAGTAGAAGGATTACAAATTTATAATACGACATCAGATGAAGTGGTTGAGATTGGAAATGTGATATCAAATACACCAGAATACCGTAATAGACTTTCTGAAGAAATAACGGTAAATATTATTGAATCTAATATCACCGTACATAGTTTCGATATAAGTGAAGAACAAGATTTATTTGTGAATAATCATCAAGTTACACCGAATACAAATAATCATTTACTAGAATCTTATGCTCGATTAGAGGGATACCGATTTGATTCTAATAATATGGAATTTGACGTAGTATATACGGCATTAGATGAGAATAGAAATGAAGTCGAATATGAAAGACAACAGTTTATTGTGGATATTGAAAATAGTGAAGATATAAATCCAACCGTTAATGTAACAGGAGATATAGATAATGGAGAAAAAACAGGATTATTAACAAACTTTAACCTGCTATCAGGAAACTATAATGTAGAAATTACTGCAGATGGATACTACGCAGAACAAGCTAATATAGATATAATTAATGAAAGAGTTGTATATAATACAGAATTAGATAAAAGACCGACATCTAATTTAACTGTTAATATGAATAGTAACTCTGTAGTAGAATTTAATGGGGAAACAAAGTCCGGTACTTCTCTTTCATTCAATAATATACCAGCCGGTGATTATTTAATAGAAATTAACAGAAATAATATAGATGAATTACAGAAAGAGATGATTACGATGGATGAGAGTGATAAATCGATATCATATAACTTTGATGATTCACCTAAAATAACCGTGGTCGCAGAAGATGACATCTCAGGTGAACAATTAAATGCAAATATTACTATTGAAAGTAATATGATTGAAAATACAAAAAGAATTGGCGTTGATAAAGCTCACTTTGGAGACTTAGAGGCCGGTGAATATTCAATAACCGTTGAAAAAGATGTATATGAAACAAAGACAGTTACAATTACGCACGATGGAAGTGAAGATATTAATCAAGTTGTACAATTACACAACCATGAAAATCACACACATGGCTAAAATATTTTAAATAACAATAATTTTTCAACATGTATATAGTTTAGATACAAATCGAAATCGTTAAATCATAAGATAATAATATCCTTGTATGAACGAACAAGTATTATATTCAAGCAAACCTGTCAACATACATGCGAAATGGGATGAAGATTATATTTTTAAGGACAATAACTCTGTATTTGTTGAAATAGTACTAGAAGATAATTCAACAAAGAAAATCCGTGTTAATAAATTTGGTTGGTTACAAAATTATTTATTTAAATCAGTTAATCAGTCAAACTTCAAATCTGAACAGATATCAAATGATATAATTGGTAATGAAATATTTGCTGTTTTTAATGAAAAAGGTGAAATCGAGTGTTTTGGAGATGATATGAATTCAGAACGCATGAAAGACATACTAAATCTTTAATGGTATTACCATATATTTTACCAAAATGGGTCTGAACAATCTAATATAACCCCGTGATTTGGGCAAATATATTTACAGTGTCGTTTAAACATGTTTTCTTCACAAATTGGGCATTCTGGTGTAGATGGTGATGCTTCCATACAATAATATTTAGATTACAACGTCATATAATTAATTCATATCCATAAAGCCTAATAAGTAGTAACCATAATACTATGTAAGATGGATGAAGATAAAACAATAGATATCTCTGATAATTCTACCGATTCATCTACAATTGAGAATATAGATGATTCAGATATAGTAACAGAAGATGAAGAAAATAAAAATGAAGAAAATATAGATGATATATCTGGAAATATTATTAATGAGGATGAATTAGATAATTTAATTGGGGGATTAGATATTGAAACGAGTGAAGATATTAATGTCCCAGATAAATTAATCGACCAAGTTATCGGTCAAGATAGAGCGCGTAATATAATTAAAAAAGCAGCAAAGCAACACAGACACGTCATGATGATTGGTTCACCCGGAACGGGGAAATCAATGCTTTCAAAAGCAATGACGGAATTAATGCCCAAAGAAAATCTTAAAGATTTTTTAATATATGATAATGAAGATGATAAAAATGCTCCTCGTGTAAGAACGGTACCTTCAGGAAAAGGAAGTGCTATTATTCAAGCCCATCAACAAGAAATGGATAAGAAAAATAAAGCAAATAATATCATTATGTTTATATTTATCATAGGTGTATTAATATACGCATTAATACAACAGCAGATATTATTTGGTATAATTGCTGCCGGTGTAATATACATTGCTTTTAGATATCTTAAAAAAGGATTTGAAGCAAATGTACCCAATTTATTAATTGATAATTCAGAAAATGAAGAAGCACCATTTGAAGACGCTACTGGAGCACACGCAGGTGCATTACTTGGTGATGTTAGACACGACCCATTCCAATCAGGAGGAATGGAAACGCCCACGCACAATCGAGTTGAACCCGGTGCAATACAAAAAGCAGATAATGGTGTTTTGTTTATTGATGAAATTAACACATTAGATGTTCGCTCACAACAAAAACTAATGACAGCAATTCAAGAAGGTGAATTTTCTATAACGGGACAATCAGAACGGTCTTCAGGTGCAATGGTTCAGACAGAGCCAGTTCCAACAAATTTCATTATGGTTGCAGCCGGAAATATGGATGCGATTGAAAATATGCATCCAGCGTTACGTGACCGACTACGAGGATACGGTTATGAAGTTTATATGGATGATACAATAGATGATACGCCAGAAGCTAGAAGAAAATACGCACGTTTCGTCGCTCAAGAAGTTCAAAGAGATGAAGATATACCACACTTCGAAAAAGACGCTATTGAAGAAGTTGTTTTAGAAGCAAAGAGAAAAGCGGGCAAAAAAGGTAAGATAACACTTAAATTAAGAAACCTAGGTGGAATTGTAAGAACAGCCGGAGATATAGCAAAAGAAGAAGGTAGAAAATATGTTAGTAGAGATGACGTACTTGAAGCAAAAGAAATGTCTCAAAGTATAGAAACGCAGTACGTTGATGGAATGATTGAAACTAAAAAATCATATGACCAAGGTTCAAATGATACAGAAGAAGTGGGTCGTGTGAATGGTTTAGCTGTTATGGGTGATGACTCTGGTATTGTATTACCTGTTATGGGTAAGGTTACGCCATCTCAGAATAAGAACAAAGGTGAGATAATTGCTACAGGTAAATTGCAAGAAATAGCTCGTGAAGCGGTAGATAATGTAAGTGCAATAATTAAAGATATTGGTAAAGTCGATTTCACATCTAAAGATATTCACGTACAATTTGTTCAAACGCATGAAGGTGTAGATGGTGATAGTGCTAGTGTTACAGTTGCTGCAGCTATAATCAGTGCTATGGAAAATATCCCAATCAAACAAAATATAGCAATGACAGGAAGTTTAAGTGTTCGAGGTGATGTTCTTCCTGTAGGTGGTGTGACTCATAAAATAGAAGCTGCTGCAAAATATGGATTAGATACCGTAATTATTCCTAAAGCTAATGAAAATGACGTTATGGTTGAAGAAGAATATCGTGATAAAATTAACATTATACCGGTATCTCATATTACAGAAGTTCTAAATATTGCTCTCGTAGATGACGAAGATGGACGCAAAAAAGACTTACTAAAACGTTTATCTAAATTAGAAAACGCACCTAAAATAGATTAAATATTTTAATCGTGTTCTACTTTCGTTAATAATATGACATAATAGATTAAATACATACATAGTGTCTAGTGATATACCGTCCCCACCGATAATATATACATTATATCATAAATTTCGTTCTATAGTAACGCCAAAGCAGAATGGTATATATTTATTAGGTGAATCAATTCTACTCGGAATTTTAATGTCTATATTTATTTACGATTATATAATATCTGACCTAATTATACTTATATCTCTTTGTATATCACTTGCAATTGTTAGTTTAACAAGTTATCTCTGGGTTGAAAAAGATATGTATCACAGAGAAGATAAAATGCTAAGAGTAACATTTAAACGACTAATAGTAATATCATTTTTCGGGCTAATTCCAATGGGATTAATATATCTAATAACATCCACATATAATATATTATTATTAATTATAATATTAGTCTATTCAGGAAGTTTATATTGGCGGTCAAAAAAGTACAATTCTGAACGTTTAATATATATAAGTCGTCATTCAGATATTAATGAAATATGGTATACTGCATCTGTATGTATGGAACAAGGTATAAAAAATTTAGAAAATGGAAATAAATACCGAGGTTTTTATTGGTTTAAACAAGCTCAGAAAAAATATAAATATATTAATGAAAATGAAAAAAGAAAGTGTTTGAGAAAAGGAGCAAAAGAATTATCGAAATCTTCAATGTTATTTTCTATTTTGACTTTTGTAGATAAATTAGATTTTAAAATGTATAATCAAGAAGCACATAATTCAATTAAAAGAGCTAATAAACATTTTGCTACGAGATTTTGTGACTCTTGTAATAAACGTAAAAAAATAGAAGATACGACAATGTTCATCACAGAAGACGGTGAACAAAAAATATTTTGTAATTATTGCCAATCAAATAATTATGCTCACCAACAAGAAGATTATAAAAGTTATAGAGATGCAGAAAATAAAAATAAAAGACGGAAAAAACAAGAACAGAGTATGACTGTTAAAAAAGCACGAAATATATTAGATATTTCAGACCCTGTGAATAAATCAAGTATTAAAAAAGCATACAGAAATAAGGTTAAAGAAACTCACCCGGATGTTGGAGGTTCTGAAAAAGAGTTTAAGAAAACAGAAGAAGCAAAAGAAGTATTACTGTCTCATATAAATAATGTTAATTAAATATTAATTGCGAAACACTTTTAACACGTAAGTGTATACTTCTACGTAACAATGTCAATTCGACTGCCATTCGTTGTCAATTCAACGCCAGATAGCGTCCAGTCGAAACTCTCACACAATGATAAAGACATAAATAAATACATATGGAAATTTAGAAATAAGGAACAAAAAGGTATCCATGTTTATGTTACACCAGTTAAAGTTGTAAATATAGATGATTTTGAATGGGAAGTTGAAATTTATGGTGTAGAATGGACGGGTAATGATTATAAATTAGATAATAAACCCATGAATTCATATATGCATTCCGAATTTGACGATGCTATCTCTTGTGCTGAAGAATCGACTAGACAGTTATCTGAAAATAATACGGAATATAGTCATTTAGTATAAATATTTTTATTAAAAAGGCGAACAATTCTTATTGTTGTAAGTATATATATATTAATACATGCCACTATATGCTGTACAAACAAAGAAAAGTTATGAACAAACTGCAGCCGATATGATAACAAACAATGATACTTCAGGAGATGTTTATGCTGCATTGTCTCCAGAATCAATGATTAGTTATATTATTGTTGAAGCTGACAATGAACATGCGATTGAAAATACACTTAATGATATACCTCACGCAAGAAAAGTACTTCCAAGTGAAACAAGTATGGCAGAAATTGAACAATTCCTTACACCAACAAGTGATGTTAAAGGCGTATCTGAAGGTGCTGTTGTAGAACTAACAGATGGTCCATTCCAAGGTGATAAAGCCAAAGTAACGAAGATTGCAGAATCTAGTGAACGAGTAACTGTTGAACTGTACGAATCGACCGTCCCCATTCCTGTAGAAGTTCGTGGTGACCAAATACGTGTATTAGACCAAGATGAATGGGAATAATCTTATAATGAATTATAAAATTCACTCAACGTTTGCGTCTATGACACCAGATAAAACATCGTACGTATGATTTGGTAACTGTTCTAAACCATCAAAGTTATCCCCAGCAACAAATACTGTTGGTGTACCTGATACACCAAGTGAATCCCCTTCCTCTCTATCAGCATCAATAACCGGTTGATATACTGAGTTAGAACCACTTTCAAGAACGTATGTTACATCTTCAATATCCATACTTTCAGCTATATCTCTCATAACATCAACGCTAATATTACCTTGATTTTCGAATAGTAATTTTTTAAACTCGAAATAAGCATCATTTCCTTCTTTATCTTGTACTGCTCTCGCGGCATTTGCCATTTCAGATGACCAACGTGGATGAACTGGTATTGGCCAATCATAATGGAAATATTTGACCGAACCTTCATCAATATAATCTTCTTTTATTTGTGGTAAATGATTCAGATTATAATCTTGACAAACATGACATGAAAAATCTTCAAAAACATGTAATTCAACGGTAGCATCATCACTACCTAATGTTGGTCTAGGTAATTCATTAATAGTCTCTCCCGGTTCAATACAACCAGCTAATGATATACCAGCGATACTAGCTGATGACATTTTTAAATAGCTTCTTCTATTTAGATTCATGTATTATACATATAAACACGTGGGTATATAATGGTTATGGCAAATTAATTATATATTTAAATATAATTTACGAATTCAAACATATACACTAAGATAGTCGTTATATTAACTTAAACATTCTAATTTTAACTTGTTATCCAAATCCATAGATTTGTTGTCTACGTTTGAATCTTGATATAAGTCTACATCTTTAAGATTATCCACCGCATCTCTAAAACTTTCAGAATCCATATCAAATATGCTAATAAATGGAAAAATACCATATGGTTTGTATTCCATTCCTTTTTCTACGCATGAAATCTGTCTTTGAAAGTCATACAATTTATCAATATCAATTCTATCTTGTATAACTTCAAGATTTGATTCATATTTTTCCATACGTATATCTCTTGAAATATATTTTTCCATTTGTCTTCGCCCTTCTGGTCCGAGAACTTTTAATCGATTAAGTTCATTTTGTATTTCTTTTCGATTCTCAAAAGGGTCACCCTTAGGTAAATAACGAGAAACCTGCGTAGATAATTTTTCCATGATAATACCCCATGTCATTGCACGAATTACGGGGTTAGCATTAGGCATAACAAGATAAAAGTTTTTTATAAATATATAGTTTACGGAGAATCGAGGAGAAAGCCTCGCGCTTTAGCGCGGGGAGGATGTCAAGATATGAATACGCCTACAACCTACTTATTAATGAGACATAGAATATTTGTATGGCTGTTAAAATTGCTATAGTATCAATCAAATATAAAGAAAATGGAACATCTACAATTGGTGGTCCATTATATATCAATCCTGTAAATATAACTAATAGTGGAGGTACAATAAAACCGATTATAGTTATTATCTCTGGTAAAGATGATATTTTTACTGGTGATGATATTGGAGAATTTTCATATATTGAGGAATACGAACATAGTGTTTTAACCATAATATATGAGCCAATGTATGATAAAGTAATCATAATAAGTATTGTTATTCTTGTTGAATCATCAATAAAGTAGAATATATCGCTAGTGTGAGATATGAGGATAAAAATTGTTGTAAGAATCCCACTGATAATAGTTAATACAGATAATCTTGAAGCTGCACGCACATATTCAATAGTATTAGATACATCTTTTATTGATGGTACAGAATTAATTTCATTTGTACCTATATCTTTTATACTTATTCCAATTGCAAACAGTGCAATCATACCACTAAACCCAATAAATAATAAATTATATGTTTCCGTAGTATAATTTATTAATAAGAATATTGCAAGAGATAATACCATAAATACAGATAATAATGAAGACCATACATTTAATGGATTCACAAATTCTTCAACAATGTATTTGGGTGTAGGTAATTTTTTGTTCGAATACGGGCGAGGTACACCAGAATCAACGTTGTTATTTTTTTCACTCATAGTTTTGTATAGATTTTGGTAGATTACATTTTGTAATCTTTATTCGTTCTATACATATATATCATAAAAACTATATAATAAATTTATCGCCAATATGAAAAATAATACGCTACGACAATAATTTACGATATGTCAATTTTTGTCTGTTCATCTTCTTCAACTTTTGGGAGTGTCACCGTAAGAACACCGTTTTCGAATGTTGCAGAAGCTTCCTCTGGAATAACTTCCGCAGGTAGTCGGAACGTGTGCGATACAGACTCTCTACGCATATCATCCGTAGATTCTGCATCAATTCGAATTTGACGTTCATCAGATTGTAATGAAATTTGTTCCTCTGAGAATCCCGGTAAATCAACAACTACGACAACATCCTCATCTTCTTCTGTGACATCATATAACAATTCATGAACGGAAGCCTTTGAATCAAAATCATCCATATTAAATAATGGACTATTATTAAATAAATCTTGGAATGATTTAGGCTGTTCAAAATCGCCATCCAAATCTTCAATATTATCAACGGAATCTAGTTCTTCGGTCATTTTGTTTAATTGATTAATTAATTTTCTTATGTCTATGTCCATACCAATATATACACTCTCTAGTAATAAAAAGTTATTTCTTTTTTTATTAAATTACAAAATAATTGATATAATTATTTAATATAAAATATTAATAAATTCATATCGCTGTCATTTGGTAGTACGCGACAATAACAAGAATAGAATTATATATACCATGAGCAACAATTGGTATTATCAAGGATTCTTTTAATTCATATATGTAACCAAGAATTATCCCTAACATAAATGTTGTTAATATGTATAACATAGCTTCGTTACTAAATCCACCAGCAGCAGATGTATGTATGAAACCAAATAATAAACTTGTTATAAATATTGATATTTTCGTATTGGATGCATCTCTTAGAACACCTTGTAAAACACCTCTAAATAATAATTCTTCTGCAGGTCCAACAAAGAACAACATAATAGGAATTAGATATAATAAATATATTGGATTAGATTCTGCTACACCTAATACAGCATTTTCAGCTACATCAAGATTTAAGTATGTAAATATAAAACCAAATGTGAAATTTGTAACTAATAAGCCAGTAATACAAATTCCTATCCATTTAATATGATTAATTGAAATATTTTTCCAATGAATTACTTCAAAATAATCATAAGAAAATTTATCCCATTTACTTGCAATAACAATAAATACAAATGTACCAACACCAAGTAATAAGAATTGCAATGCTGTTATTATCAAGAATTCTTTAGAAGTTAAATCACCAGTAATACCTAACAACAAAAATGCAGGGATTAATAATATAACTGTTGATACTACGCCAAAAACTAATGGGGATACTGCCCTAAACCAAGTCATAAGATTAAACGATATTTTTGAGTATAAACTTTTATTTTTAGTCATATGTATAATTAATAATTTGAAGTATTAAAAATACACCGTCTATTTAATATATAATATATTAATCCGGGTTAGACTTATCACTAATAAATACGTATATATACTACGAACCGTGTCATATTACAAACCACCGAAACCAGACTACGATAAATACACAAATAAACAGTTAGTAATGATACCTCTTGTGATACTATTCATAGCGGTATCAATACTTGTGTTCTGGACGGCGTTAACAGGTCTTCCTGTTGACCTAGGGATGGCATTTGTAGGAGGGACAGAAGTTCGAATTGATGTTGGGGATATTGAAAACTCAGAGACGCAAATAGATACATTATTCGAATCTGAACAAGATAGTATTTCATCCGTACCCGGTACAGGTGAATATATCGTCACTTTTGCATCTGGCGTCACTAGTCCAGAAGAAGTTGAGAATAAATTAAATGAAAATCCAGACATGACATTAAGTCAAATTAGTCAGATATCACCATTACTAGGGGGTGATTCTCAAAAGACAGCCCTCATGGGTCTTGGAATAGCATTCGCACTAATGAGTGCATTTGTATTCTTATTATTCCGTTCTATAGTTCCATCATTGATTGTTATATTAAGTGCTGTAGGAAATATTGCTGTAGCAACAGCGGCAATGAATATAACAGGAATAGCATTATCAATGGGTACAGTTGGTGCATTACTTATGTTAATTGGTTATGGTGTTGACTCAGACATATTAATGAACACGTATGTACTACGTGAACACAAAATAAGCTTTAATGAAAGTATACATGAAGCAATGAGAACAGGTGTTACAATGTCAATAACCAGTATAGCAGCTATGGTTGTAATGACTATCGTAGCAACATTATTTAGAATAGAACTTCTTGCAGACATGGGGTTCGTTCTTGCTGTTGGACTAACTGCTGATATCATTATAACTTATTTATTAAATGTCGGTATTTTACGGTATTATGTGACTATGAAAGGTGATTATATATGAATATAAAGAAATCAATTAAACAATATTGGAGAATATATCTTCTAATTATTGTAACGATTATTAGTTTATCAATTATATTTAGCCCCGCAATTCCGGGTCTAGATTTAGGTGAAGCACAGGCAACAACAAATGAAAATCCCACATGGGACCAAAAATATACAAGCTTAAAATATAGTATTGAATTAGCTGGTGGGACAAGAATAAGAGCACCATTAATTGGTGCAACGGCAGAAGGAGCGAATTTCGGAATACAAGATACAGATGAATTAGAAGTTAAAATAGCAGAAGATTTTGAAGAAGCAAGTCAAAGAGACATACAAATAACAGAAATGGATACAGAAGAAAATACAGGATATTATGTTGAAGTTACATCTGAAGATGCGGATAGAGATGTTCTTCAAAATTCATTAGATAAAAATAATATTGAATATGAATCTGTAAGAGATGGTGTAACTCCAAGTACGAGAGATGCTGCTGTTAACGTTCTTCAGAATAAAATAGATGAAGCTGGATTGTCTGGTGGTAGTGTACGTGTTGTAGAACTATCTGACGGTTCAGAATTCATTCTTATATCAGTTCCAGATGTTGACCGTCAAGGAACTATAGACTTAATTGAAAATCGAGGTTCCGTAAATATTGATGTATATCACGACAATAATAATGATGGAAATTATACGCAAGAAACTGTTCTAACAACAGCAGACTTTAGAACTGTTGGTACAGCTAATCAAGGAGATGGAAGACAACCATCTCACGTACCTGTTGTGCTTACACCCGAATCAGCACAAGGTTTCCAACAAGCAGCAGTCGAAAGTGGTGTAGCTCGCTCTGGTGGCTCACGATGTTCATATGATACCGAGCCAGAATCAACGGATTCTTGCCTATTAACAGTCGTTGATGGAGATGTTGTATATTCCGCAGGAATGTCACCAAGTCTTGCAAGTAGTATGAGAAGTGGTTCATGGGCAGAAGACCCTAACTTCATATTACAAACTGGTAATTACAGTGAATCACAGAGTCTTGCAATTAACCTTAGAGCCGGTGTCATGCCAGCAACATTAGATATTGGTGCTGGGGAAATAAGTTTCGTTTCTGCACAACAAGGTGATAAATTTAAGATTGTCGCATTCTTAATTGGAATATTGGCTACGATAACAGTAGCAACAAACATATTCTTAATATATGGTAAAGTGAAAATTGCTGCTCCTATGCTTATAACAGCAGGTGCTGAAGTTATAATTCTACTCGCAATATCATCATTAGTTAGTTATCCAATAGATGTAGCTGTAATAGCTGGTTTCGTTGCTGTGATTGGTACAGGAGTTGATGACCTTATTATCATAGCAGACCAAGTTATGGGTGGTGAAAACCCCGCTACAAGCGACAAAATATTTGAACGAAGATTTAGAAAAGCACTATGGATAATACTTGGTGCTGCCGGTACAACAATTCTAGCGTTAGGACCGCTTGCTGTACTTCAGTTGAATGAATTACAAGGGTTTGCAATATTTACTATTATTGGTGTTATAGTTGGTGTTGTATTGACGCGACCAGCATACGGAGATATGCTTCGATACTTATTCACCGATAGATAGGTTTAGTATGCTTTTATCAATTTAAATAGATAAAATTTATTTTTTTAATTGTTTAACTATAAATATCATTCATACGTTTGATATCCATATAATTTTTCACCAAGTTCTTCGGTAATAGTAAATTCAACGGAATTCTCATTATCTATCCAATTAATATCTTCAGCATCTTCCATTGAACCGTCCTCATACTGACTTAATAATACATTATCATCATTGTCAACAAATTCTATATCAGAGGGTAAGTTTCTAAATTTATATCTAGCACCATCAACAAATATAATTTCTGGCCAATTATCACCAAGTTCATGATTAGGCATAATAACATCTTCATACCCTTCATTAACGTTAATAACACGATAAGGTAATTCATCAGCGAAATCTAAATATACGGATGGATTAACCGTTGTTTTAGACGTTGATTCAAACCCGTTTTCAGAACCAATCACTAAAGAAACGTCATATGTGCTTGGACTACTATATGTATAATTTACACGAGGTTTATCTGTTGTTTTTGAATTACCATCACCAAACGTCCAATAATATGTGATTTCACCAACATCATCCGTAAATTTACTTTCACTTGCATTAAATGTATAATCAAATCCATTTTTATTCTCTACATTAAACTCAGAAACAATCTCTGAAGAAATAATAATATTTATATTATTTGCATGTTTGTTTCCATTTACATCCTCTAATAACAAAGTAACATTATAAACACCATTATCTGAAAATGAATGTACAACATTGTTTCCCTCTTTTATATTCCCATCATCAAAATTCCATGTATATGATACTATATCTTGTTCTATATCTGAAACAGATTCTTCACCCGAAAAGTGGACTTTTTCTCCAACACTAGACTTAATATACGGTTTAGATGTAAGAGTATTAGAATTACCATCCACAGTAATATTAAACGTATCTGAATTTGTATTCCCGTATTTATCTGTAACAAGTAATATTACAGAATACTGTTCTTCACTTAAATCACGTACAATTGTTTCACCTTCTAATGTAACGTTATCACTAAATTCCCACGAATAACTACTAACCTCATTTTCATTAGATACATAATCTGATGCTGAAATTTTAAACGTTTCATTATATGATAAAGAAAAATCAGATATAGAAAAATCATCTATACCCGTAAATTGAGGGCCTAAATTAGATAAGATAGTTTTTTCACCAGAATCCATGGTATATAACTCTATAGACTCAACATAATTTGAATCTCTTTTATCTAAAGCTATATATGAATTATCACCTTCGTTGGATAGCGTAACATTTTCTTCTAATACATAACCGTCATTATAATTTATACTTACGTTTAATTTTTCATTGATAACCTTTCCACTCGTTTGAGATATGACAATACCATCTGTTACATAATTCATTTCATATTCATTTTCTGTTATGTCCTCATTATTTATAGCTCCCAAAATTATAACAGATAATGATATTAATATGATAATAACAATTATGATAACGACGGATATTTTTAATTTTTTTGATTCTAATAATTCTTTTACATCCATATTATGTATTATATTATAAGTCAAATCATTAAGGTTTAACTATTATATGATACAATAACAGAAATAGATATAACCCATTACTAATAATAATTATATATGAGTAAACAAGGTGATGTATTCCCTAGCGATATAGATAATCCATTCAATTCAGACACCCCCGGAACGGCAACCCATCTGAGTACATGGGATATGAATACAGAGGGTCAAGAATTTATTTGGACAAAAAAATCATACACTATAAAGTCCGAATATGAATATGAATTAAATCTCGTTCACATAAGTCTATATCATAATAATAATCACATAAATGATATAAATAAACAAATGCATTCTCAAAGCGTAAGCGTGGAAAATATAACGCGAATAACGCAACAAGCAATAACAGAATACCTTGAATCTTGGTAATTCACTTTGTATCTGTAATTAGTTCTCTTAAACCAAATATTTCTGCACCAAATGTAGCAGCACCAGCTACCAATGAAATAAATGGTGCAACATGATATGCGATATTTGTTTTACAAGTGTTAAATCCATTATCTGGAGAATAAATTAATGTTAGTCCCTCCGTCTTTATTGGTACAAGAACGTCACCATATTTTGAATCAATATTTGTACAATGATATGAGAATGGAAGTTCTGTCCAAGACTGTGTTACTAGATAAAAATATACAATAAATACACCGATTAATACGGCGGCCAATCCCAAAACATAGTTATTCATATCTTCATCTATATCTTCATCTATATCTTCATCTATATCTTCATCTATATCTTCATCTGTAGTATCAGTCATATTATATAAATGAACGATAATATACAAATAGCTTACCCCATTTAGATTATTATCAAAAACAAAAGTCTTATATAGAAAAATCACAACTAGAACAATACAATCGAATCTCACTAACAGTGTTGTTAGTGGGGTTCTGTTACCGAGGTCCCAAAGTGGGGCTAAAACAAGCCAAATTACCGAAGTTATACAAGTTGACTTTACGTCGTTGTAAAGTATAGTTGTATTAACTAGGTTCGTTAGACTTGAGTCTATTCTTAAAACAACGTAAAACAACGTTTAGTCCTACGTAGGCAGTGAAAATCTCACTAACAACACTGTAACTTAGATTAATTGATATTTAATATATTTAAATGTTCAATACACATCGTTAATATTTAAATTAAATCATAACACTTTTTATTATAAACTCGTAATATATTATATGGAATACTGGGATATTCACGATGCAGAACTACAGGAACTATTTGACATTGAAGATATCGAAGATTCTCTCTCAAATAAGCATTTTAACAAAAAACAAGAGACGATTCTAAAGTTTATTGTTGAGAATCCTACAGAATCATATTTTACTCTATTGAATATTTTTGATGTGAGAGATTCAAAAGTGTTCAATTTAGCATTAAAATGTGCATCCACTAGTGAAGAACGTGAAAAACTAGAAGATTTAAAAGATACATTACTATATTAAGTACTATTAATTAATTCTTGTATATCTTTATTTGAAATTGATTTAGGTGCACCTTTTTGCATAACAGACAATGCACCGTGAGCGTTGGCTATCTTAAGCGATTCCTCAAGTGATTCATCGTGTATCCCTGCTGAAATTAAACCAGCGATAAATGAATCTCCTGCACCAACGGTATCCGTAACAGAATCAACAGTAAAACCTTCATGATTAGCTAATCCATCTTGAGCATAAAATGTACAACCAGCCGGACCATGAGTTACGACAATATCAGAACCATTACCGCTATCTACTACTGCTCCAATTGAACCGTGTCTTTTTGCAAACGTTTCGGATTCACCACGATTCATTTGAATTAAGTCTGCTTGTTCAACAACATCTCCAAATGATTCATCAAAGTATCCTTTCGTTGGATTAAAACTTATTGTTTTATTTTCTTCTTTAGCTCGAACGGCAAACTTTGTTGCCATATCAACGTCGAATGATGTAATGTGAACATGTTGTACATTATTCCAAATTTCATCCGATACATCATCAGGATAAAATTCCATAATCTCTTCATCTTCATGCATATATTGTGGGTTCTTATTATCTGTAATAATTGCTCTGATTTTTGTTGTTAAACCGTCTTTCTTTGGTAGAGCAAGTTATACATTATTATCATTCAAAGACGATACTACTTTGTCCCCTTTTTTATCTTTTCCAACAGAACCAGCTAAATAAACATTTCCAATACGATTATTATTTGAAAGAACCATTGCCGTGTTCGTCGCACCCCCTCCAGCAGAAATAACTGAATCAACACCTGTGGACCGTTCTTGTTCAAGTTCTTTATCCAAATACAACACTTCATCCAAATTTACGTGACCAACACATAAAATATTGGGTTTTGTCATACATGAATAACTATAAACTACAAGTAAATAAGTATAATTGTATAATTAATATTATTACTTAAATTAACCTAATATAAAACGTTAAATTATTACATACTTTCTTTCGCTTTTTGGAAGTACTCATTTACATCAACACCATCATCTTGCATATATAATCTCATTGCTCTCATGTATATTTCGGCAACACTTTTCCACTCATCTATACTTTCTTGCTTACTCTTTAATTCTTCAACTAACTCTTTATCAATTTCATCACCATCTAATCGTTCTTCAAGTTTTTCTTCAATTTCAGAATAATGTTTTGACTCTTTTTTACGTTGCTCACTTAATGATTTATTTAATAAGTTAACAGTTTCACTTAATCGACCTACTTCCTTTTCTAATTCTTTTACACGTTTTGAATCTGAACCATCAAAAGATTCTGTATTATCATTACTATTTTGTGATGGAGAATCTTGCGTATTATTTACTTGGTCAACCACTACATTCAATTGATTTTTCATACCTTCTATTTCTTGGTAAAAAGAATCCAATTGGTCTCTGGTTAGTTCGAGTGTATCATCCTCATCAGATACTTCTTTACCGAGAACTTTTGGTCCCGCTTCACCACTTCGAATTGCTTGCATACCTTCTTCAGTTATAATCGCAATCTTAGGGGGTGTTCTTTCTCCGGCTCCAGATTCAGCCCGTTCTATATTAATCCAATTTAAATTACGTAATTTTTTATATCTATGTTGAATTTGTCCTCTAGACATTCCGGTTTCGGAACGTATAGTTGTGGTATCAGCATCCCCACTATACTCTAAGAGAACCTTCAGAAACTCTTGAGATAATTCATCTACGGTCATATGATAAACCATTTCTCTTAAGGGGTTATATGTTTAACCCAATAAAAACAAAATTTTAACGTTTTAACCGTATAAAAATCATATCAAACCATATTACATACGGTCTAAGATATATTATATTTACAATACATTTATTATCTATAAGTAATATATTTAATATGTAATGATTCAATATATAAAAAATAAAATTAATATAAATCCCCTAACATCTACATTAATTCTTTTAATAGTAATTATAATCACAAGCTCTTTCTTACTCAATAAATTATTTAATAAATTAATCACTGTCTTATTTTGATTGATATGTCAACATATAATCTATTACACGAACTATAGTATCATATTGAACCATGTGTGTTTTTCCATTTCTTTTGTACAAATAAATACAACGAATTAGAATACTTATTAATAATATATATAATTACTATTTGCAATGCATAAAAAATGTTATTATAAAAATAGATAAATGAATATATCATTTACCATCGATTCTCATTTACCATACATATATTCATAATATAATCATTCTATTTTACTTAAAATATTTTATTAGATATATTGAAATACTATATATTTTTTACGTGATAAAAAACACAGATTATCAGAAAAATTTTATGTTTAATTACCTATTAAAAATAACAAATTATGTGTATAATTAATAGTTATTTTTGAGCTATTTTACCTGTGGAAATAGGGGTCAATTTCTTTACCTAATATTGATGGTAACATAAATTATTTGATAAAAATAATCCTTTGTAAACGCCATCCTAAACCCCCTATTTTGCTCTATACGGTTAACCGTATTAACCATATTACTACCGTTTGGTGGTACACCGTGTGTCAACCGTATGAAATGGTATTAACCCCGTGCCTACATTACCGCACAGCAAACCCCCTAACTGAGCTTATGAATAACCCCTAGGATTTAATGCCTATGCCCACCTCTCACCACGAGAGCCTGCACCCATAACCACGCTCCTACACTGACCTCCAACATACCATCATGCTACTGCATTCCCACCATAAAAATACTAAGTAAAAAATATCTTTATTTATCATTATTACTATCCCCACTTACTTATATACTTATTACAATATTGAGGGGGTGAATGTACCATATGATTTCAACCTAAAATTATCTTTACGAAGATATTGACAGCGTCAACATTGCTATGTTATCCAAGCCTGAATTTTACTACATATAATCCAACCCTCAACTTCTTATGCTAATACCAACCCTAAGATTCACTACGTATTTTCCTAACCCAAAATCCAACGAATAACCCAACCCTCAACTTCTTATGCTAATACTAACCCTCAACTTCTTATGCTAATACTAACCCTCAACTTCTTATGCTAATACCAACCCTCAACTTCTTATACTTTTCCCTTCACCCCTACTTTACTATTATACCCAACACTGGGCTTTCATATTTCAGCCTTCTATTTATGTTATGCTGTTCAACGCTGACAGCATGTCCAACATTTTTCTTCTATCCCTATACTTTATTTTCCCTTTTCTAAAGGAACCTGATTATGATTTCTTATTTCTCCTATAATTTATGTTTGACTTATTCCATCCATAAATACACTTATTACAAAATCTTATCCAAAATGTGGCCCCGAAGCCTTGGCGAGGGGCCTTTGCGTCCCTTGTCGGCGGATTAAAAGTGGCGAAAAATGAAAAAATAAAGAAAACCTAGAACCGATGTTGATTGTAGATAGTTGTCGTTAAAATAATATAAATCAAATGATGAGTTAGATGAATGTATATTAAAAATTGAAATATAATAAAATTTATATTAACACGGAATTTATAATTCAAATCAAATACATTTATTCTTATCATTGAATATAGAAATAATTTCGATGTTAGATTATTTTCTGAAATCGTATTATATTAAGTGTTTTCATCAATGTGCATTTCTTAAAGTTTATATACGTAGCTCCCCTGTATACTAATAGAGATGCCCAGTACGAAATACGTTCTAAATGGCGAGGAAGTGGAGAAGGTATATGAATCATTCAACGGTAGCTACTGGGTTATCACGGATGATTCCGGCGAACATCCATTTGGGTATGCATGTCTAGCAGGTAGTCAGCAATTCGCTGAATGGGGTTACATTGACCGAAATGAGATTGAAAATATGAAAAGACGGGATATGGCGTGGGAGGTTCCAAAAAAGAATTGGTCGTTTACAGGACCATCTATGATTGACATTAAGGAGGTATAATCATGGGCGCTATGTCTGACCTTTATATGTTGTCCGGTCTTGTGTTGGATGGAAAATCCGTGAAAGAAGTAGCGGAAAATAGTAGTTATTCCGAAAAAGATATTCGGTGGGCAACGAACGAGAGGATGAAACAACGATGATTGAACAAGTCCTTCAAGAAAATGGATATGATGAGTGGAATACGGACGGATATGGGATGAGTTCCGTACTTATCTGTCCACACGGACATCGCATCGAGCAGGATGGAAAATGCCCTGATGGGTGTATCTCGCCGCTAAGAGAAATGGGTATGATTTAGTTTAATTTAAACACCAAATATTTTCGTTATATAAATAATATTATACTATAGTAAAATTTTATATTGTTTCAATCCAAGATACAATATATATACTATGCAGCAAACAGAATCATTAGAAAAACACAGAGATATAGATAATGATATACAAAACGAAATAAGTATACAAAATGAAATAAAGAAAGCAACAGATTCATTCCAAGATACAGAAATTATAGGTGCAAAAGTACTAGAATGTGACTATGAACAATATAATGGCAGTTATGATGATACGCATAAAATAAAATATGATTCTAAAATATATTATGTGAATAAGGATGAAAATTCTAGTCCTTTTAGTAGACATAAAAAAGTGTATTGGCCTGTTTTTATTTTAAACTACGGTGGCGTAGAAAAAGTATTTTCATGTAAAATTCATGATTCTAAAGAAGAAGCAAATGATAAAATTCGTTCACTAAATAAATACTATGAAGGAAATTCAGATATGAAAAGTTTCCGGTATTATATAGAATCTGAAGATAGTATAATTCATAACTTAAATCCATATAAATTTCTTGAAAATATAATGTTACCAAAAATATGGACACGTCACATAGATTATTTTTATCTATATATGATACCTTTACTCATATTTTTAATGAGTACAACGATATATTATATTACGCAAGGTAAGGAGATTCCATTCACTGTACTTATATTTCCATTTATAATAAGTAGTATTCCAGTATTAGCACAAAAATTCATCTATACGGTTCGTGATAATGTTAATCGGTACGAAATGGTAGATATAGCTGTAGAGGTGATACAAAATTCAAATGATTTGAAACAAGAAAACTGTAATTATAAATCAATTGAGGCGAAAGTAGATATAGATGAATCTGGATTAACTATATATTCAGATAAATTAGATTGTAAATGGTTTTATGAACGGAAGAAAAACACGCAGATTGAGGACTCAGGAGTTAAATTATTAAATGAGTTACCAATTGCTGATGGAAAATGTGCTTTGACAGTTAAAGATAAAGGATATAATGATAGTAGCTGGTTAAGTACAAATGATGAATGGTGGATTGATACAGAATCTTCATTTAATTAATTATTTAATAATTTATGAATACATTTTTAGATATTCCATCGTTCGCGTACCGTTTAGTTCTGAAATATCGTCTGTTACTAGTTTTGAATCATAATCCGTATCTTTTTCCAAGATTGCACGGATTAGTCCACTAGGAACATCCGTTTCATCACCATCACCGTAGGAAACATTTGGAGACATTGCCATACAACTAGACTCACTGTTTTTCATAATTATAATGGGACGTTCTTCTGTTGTATCTCCATTCGTATATCGAAGCCATAGTGATTCTGTGTGTACACGAATATCATCTTCAACAACATCCGTATAATAATGTTTGAATTCCCACGAATCAACATCTTCTGGTGCTGGTAGATATTCAAATTGATATCGTTCTCTATCTTCAATACCAACGAGAGGATTATTAAATAGTTTGGACTCATTATCATGCTTTTCGTCCATGTATTTGTATGCTGATTCATACATCATCCGCTGTAGTGTTCGGGGAGGGTCATGAACAGCAAATGACTTAAGACCAGAAGCAATTTCAAGTCCAACAGAATCAAAGGTATCATCATTATATGACGAAAGTTCATCAACCCATTCTCGATTCGTCATGGAATCATACAAATACGATGTATATTCGATAACTTCTTCGGACAAAGGATTCAATTCGTTATTCTGAATGAAGCTCTCCACGTATGCCGTACGACCGTTTGTGGTTGCAAGATAAGGAAACGGTCGGGCCATCCCTTCAATTGGGTCATAAGCACCCATATCATCTGTGTCTTCCGTCTTGACGTGTGCTTGTACGAGCATAATAATCGATTCGTCTTCGCTCGTAATAGTCCCCATCCGCTCCTGCCGGAGTGAATCCATTGCTGGAATGTGCATACACAATAGTACTATACTATCCGTATTAACTGCACTGATTTAGATTCGATATACTATAAATATTCTTAAATATAACGATGTATAATGGTTATTAATATAATTCATTCAAATTTACAAATTTTATATTTACAGCAGAATTCTATATATTATGGATAAGTCAAATATTTAAATTAAAAAGTTAGTTCAAATGGAGACTAGTAGATTGATATGTCATCATTTAATTAATTTGGAATACTGTTTTGGATAATGAATTTAACAAATATATTTGTTATTTGGATTATATTAATATAATATGACCGTACATGAAAAAAGATATATTCAATATGTGAATATTAGTGCATCTATTAACTTTGATAAATCTGTTAACTTATTTGATTATATTAGTGATGAGGACCGTGATGAGATACGTGAGAATGGATATTATCCCTTGAGTATAACTTCATCGTAGTTCACAAATAGCCCCAAGTAAACCTGCTTTAGGAGCTTTAGAAGCCGAAGTTTTAATATATCCTACAGAGATAAATATTCAACTACCTCACGCAAAGAGTGAATCATACATCCACGTCGGAATTGATAATATAATATCATATTTGGAATATATATTTGATATTCCGAAACCAGAGGAATGTGAGATTTATTATGATGATGGAATCCCGCACCCATATCTGGATGTTATTGATATAAAAGATTTAATTTCAATAGAATCAAGGGAACCTAATGAGATTGATTTTGATTGGTATAATTCTTATAATGAAGTTTTGTTATATGAACTTTTGGAAGGTGTTGTATATATAGATGTTACAGATGAATTTATAAAATTAGAACCGTATGAGGATTGGGGGCATGATGAACTTCGAAATAGTTTCAATAAACAATTGAAGATAGATATAAAAGAAAAGATTAATAATAAAAATGTTGATATTTATAATCCGCATAAGGAAATATTCGACACGTCTTTATTATATCCCATATTTTATAATCAGCCTGATGAAGAAATATTGTTCTGGAATATAATTGCAGATTATATACTTACAAGAAGTTTAATCGATGAACCAATACCAGACATTAGAACTGAATGTGAAAAAATTAATTTTACGGCTTTTGATGCTTCAAATTCTCACTTACGCATCCTTCGAACATTAGATTATGAAATTCCATATATTGGTAATGGGAATTTTAAAAATGTAGATAGTTTATATATAAATTGGGACGGTGCACGAGATATACCAGAACTAGATGAAAGTATGCGCTTATGGGAAGATTAATTATTTTATTTTGCCATACATCCATTCTTCAACGGCGTAGTACTTTTATGATTTATATCGAGTTCTATACTGTATATAAGGCAGAGTACCACGGGTCACCGTGGGTGAAATTCCGACAGAACAAAACACTTAAATAAATACAGTCTAAGCATGCCCAAGAGCTTTTATTCACGACTATTCTACAAAATGTTGGAGATTTTACCCGTCATATTAATATAAAAGAGATTGTATTATATAAGGATGTTGATATGGTGGAATAGATAACCATTGAGCAAAAATACATTTGTGATTAAAGTACGTATTATATGTATATGGCCATATCTCCACAAAATTATATCAAACTCACAGATGTAGATATAAGACAGAAATATAATTCCAATAAGAATATACCAGAAAGACTTACGATTCCCATACATAAGTGTTCAAAAATAGTTCCTGATAACCCTGATGTCGCAATAATGAAAGCGATAATAACATTTGATTCAGAAAATATCTTTATTACTTTACCTCATGCTGAAAGTAGAAACTGGATTCATGATGTTCTTACAAATTTACGTTATTACTTAAAACGCGTATATAATATACATATGAAAGAGAATAATTTTGATATGAAATATACATATGGGTTTCCGCATCCGTGTTTAGATATTAATGTAATTGAAGATATAATTTCAATTGAACCTGTAGAGCCACATATTGATGGTGTTTACGATAAGATATTGAAATACGAATTATCAGGTGGGTTTATGTACATGAATATGGATAATGGAAGTATTAAACTTGCACCATTAAATGATTCTACAGAAGATAATTTAATTAGTAGTTTAAATGAACAGATAAGGAATGATATAGATAATAGATTAATTCATTTAGATATGGAAGTATTTAATCCACATGGTAGAATATTTAAAAAATCTATACTAAAGCCGTTTTTCATTAATAATAAAGAAAAGAAAATTGAATTTTGGAATACAGTAGCAAATGATATATTTACGCGTGATTTAATAAATAAACCAACGCCAAGATTACGATTACTATGTGAGCATATGGGTTGTGAAGGTTCAGAAGCTAGTATGATATGGTTAGAACTTATTGCTACGCTTGACTACGAGATGCCATTAATAGGAAACACATTACAATATATTGAAGATATAGGAAATATGACTAATACTTCACAAATTGCATGGAAAAATGGAATTGAAAAATATGAGAAATTGTACCCACAACTATTGGATATTAGTCAATATGAACTTGGATATAGTGAAGACATAATACCAAATTCAGATATTATTAAAATCCACGCAAATGATAAAAATCAGATATTAGCTGCAGAACCACTCGTTTACGGACCTATTGTTCCCTTATCTGATAGAGATATTCAGAATTTAGATAAGTACTTTTGGAGTGAAAACGGTTGGAGAATGATAATAAAAGGTGCTAGACCGTGTGATGTATTGGGTGAAGATTTTGACAGTAAAGAGATTAAAACATATTGGGAAGATAAAAATAGATATATGCTTGCAGATAAATCTAGTATAGAATCAGCCGCACCTCTTACGGAAGATGAAATGCTTAATTTTATGACTATACTTAAAGACAAATGAAATTCAATTAATACCATATAATTACGATTATAGTAAATTTTATACATAAACAATACAAACTACAGTTAATGGTAACAGAACAGGTTAGTATATCAGAAAATTCAGATATTGAAAGTGAAAAATATATTCAAAAAAATATACAGAAATCATCAGAATCATTTTATGATGGTGAATTAATTGCGGCAAGAGTCATAAAAGGTCGTTATACGAAGTTAAAAAATATATATTATAAAAATATTGAATACGGTAGTGAAAACGTAGATAATATAGACGAAGTTACTGCTGATAATATATCACATGTTAGATTAAATAGTAAATTGTATGCTCCCGTTTTTGTATTAGACTACAATGGTTCACATCAATCATTTATTGGTAACTGGTACAAGAAGGAAGAATCAGCTAATAGGGAAATTAAAAAATTAGAACAATATTATTCTCCAGATTCTATGCAGAATTCAAAATTTAGTTATCATATTGAATCTGAAAATACTATAATACATAGTTTAAAATCGAAAGACATTTTTAAAAAACTTAGATTATCTAACTTTGTTCATAGGTTTGTTAACACAGATATCGAATTACTAAGTATTGTGTTATTTGGAGTGTTAACTACTTCCTATACTGTGGGTGGTTGGAAATTTATTACAAACCCTATACCGTTATATTTAGTTTTACTACAGAGGGCAGGCACGTCACAAATAATCGATTGGATTCTTATAATCAAATTAACAAATTCACGTCAAATGAGGTCTGTTGATTTATTATTCCTCTTTGATAATCTCTAAGTAATTGTATTCCAATACT
>Ga0208138_100183_pt1 | contig 36358 bp, 30 predicted proteins | sample AntRauMetaRauer3_FD_184786 | JGI IMG/M metagenome (GOLD analysis project Ga0208138, IMG submission 184786) | Saline lake microbial communities from Rauer Lake, Antarctica, in enrichment culture - Antartic Rauer Lake 3 Metagenome Rauer3 (SPAdes)... ... | reverse complement strand
ACCAATGCCCCGGTAGACTAAGTTTTCATAAGGTTGTAAAGCATCAAGCAGGGCTTGTGCATGGTCTTTATTAACCGCATAACGACGTAGTAATAAAGCAGCACTTTGCGCAGCTTTAAGCTCACAATGTAAGTGATCGAGTAAAATGACTGGCAGGTTTTCTTCCCTGGCGGCCTGCTGAATCCACTTTTGCGGCGTAGGACAAAGTAAAAAACAACGGATAGGCTCTAACAGCTTTAAATAAGGTTCGACGAGGCTATGATTCACAGCGATCCTTCTTGACTTAAAAATACAAAATAAATTAACAAACTCGGCGTCGTTCTATAACAAAAGGCCTTGACACAAATGAGATGGTGCTGAATATTAGACACATGGGGTGAATTTTTCAGCAGTACCCGCATCGAAATTATAACGTATTTAAGAATTCGGCGGTATGACCGCGTACTATGGGGAAGTGAAGTTATGATACTGAATCATATTTGGGGCCTATACGCTCATCCAGTACAAGAATGGAAGTCTATCGACAGTAAGCGGGAAAGCTTTTTTTACTCTTGTTCTCACGTTTTATTAGTTGCTATTTTACCTTGTCTGGCTGCTTATTATGCCTCGGCTCATCTGGGTTGGAGTATTGGCGCGCGGGACTCTATTTATTTAACACAAAACAGCGCACTTATGATGGCTGTTGCTATGTACATTGGTATTCTGGGCGCAACGTTCGCGCTGGCCTACTTAATTTACTGGATGGCAAAAACCTTCGGTGCTGATCCGAGCTTTACTAAGTCGTTAGAACTGGCTGCTTACGCGGCTACGCCGGTTATTATGTCTGGTATTGCTTCTTTGTATCCGGAACTGTGGTTTGTGGCTGTCGTTTTCCTTGGCGGTGTGGCTTATTCCGTGTACCTGCTTTACTCAGGTCTTCCGGTTATTATGCACATTCCTGAGGAGCGAGGCTTTCTTTATGCCAGCTCGGTAGTAACAGCCGGCCTTATTGCTATGGTTGTACTTATGGCAACCACCGCTATTTTATGGACCAACGGCTTCGGGCCTTCTTTCATTTCGTAAATTGGCTTCATAAAAGAAAAATGCCCGGCTCTGTTTTACCAGAGCCGGGCATTTTTTTGTGCATTATAAGGCTTTATTTCTTCAAGTAATGTCCAGCCAGACAGGTAACCGGAGCCGCTGTCGGTTTACCGTGTTGCCAGTCACCGCCTTCAACACCACTGCCTGCGATATCAATATGAATGTAGCTAAGTGGCTTGTCGCTGTCGATACCATGGTTATCCAGCCCGGAAACACCAACCAGGAACGCCATAGGGAACTGGTGCCCACGAGGTGTTGTAGCTGACGGGCCATTGTTCGAGGAGAGTAAGTCGTCACACAGAGTGCGGCCTTTCACGAAGTCAAAGTCTTCGCGACGTGACCAGGAAATTTCAGTTGGGTCCCCGTAAACTTCGCCGGCATCAAACAGCGCCTGAGAGAGCTTTTGGCGACGGGCATGGCCATTAGGTACCAGTGCGCTATAAGGACCTTTTGAAAGAGCTGCGTGGCCCGTCAGGGTGGCTACTGTGTACAGTTCATGTTCGCCGTCACTCTTGGCTGCTTCTTCACGCAAGTGAGACAGCAGGTCGGCCATAATAAGGCGGCCTTCAGCATCGGTATTACCAATACGCACACGCTTACCACTGTGTCCCGTAATGATTTCATCCGCAACAAAGGCATCGGAACCAATACTGTTACGTACAGCACCAATTTCTGCAATCACATTCAGGTGTTCAGGTTGCAGTTCAGCTACTGTTTTCACAAAGCCAGCAACGCCTGCTGCACCGCCTTTGTCCCGGCTCATACCAGCCATATGACCGCCAACTTTCAGGTCAGCGCCACCGGTGTCGTAGACAATGCCTTTTCCGGCGAACATAACAGTACGTTCTGGCTTGCTGCCGTGATATTCCAGGCGTATAACGCAAGGGCGGTGGCGCTCTACTGCCATTGACGAACGCCCAACAGCTGCCAGCAGTGGATACTCATGCTGAAGCTGTTGTGAGTCGTCTATAACAGTCACTTTAACAGCAGTGTGGGCAAACGCCTGACGGCAGTATTCAGCAAAACGAGGCGGTGCCATGCGCTCTGGCTCTGTGCCTGCTAAGTCGCGGGCAACACGTTTACCAGCTTCTACCGCCATAGCCCAGTCCGCGTCCAGTTCACCAACTAAGATGACGCTTTTGGTTGGTTCAATAGCTTCTTCACCATGCGCTTCACGCGCTTCAAGAGGCTGATAAAGTGCCTGACAAAAGCCAAGATAAGCCGCCAAAAATGCCTGCTTATAACGCTCGTCGTTAATGTTTACGTTGTTCAGTGCGATAACCGGGTGGCGAGCACCGGCGTCTTGCGCTACTTTCGCGGCGGCGTGTGCGGCATCAAATACCTGGCGAACATCGTCAAAGTCACGATTGAGAGGGCCAGTAGGCGCAGCAACCAGACGTTGGCCCGGGACTCCGTCAGCTTTTAGCAGCAACGGCTGTTTGCCAACTCGCTGGTCAGTGATTTTTGCCTGTTGAATAACTTCAGCCAGGGCTGAGTCGTCAACAGAGTCAAAGTTTCCAATCAAGATAAGTGCATCAGCACCGTCTTTTGAGTATGCGTCAGCTAGTGAGCTAACAATTTGCAACTGAGCAAATGCCATAGAGTAAACCTCTTAATCAGTTTGTCGGTTAAGCGCGACGCCAGCGGGTGCCTTCTGCACCGTCTTCCAGGACAATACCCATGTTGGTTAATTCGTCACGGGCTTCGTCTGCTGCAGCCCAGTCTTTATCTGCACGGGCCTGATTTCGCTTAGCAATCAACGCTTCAATTTTGGCGACATCATCGTCATCGCCCTGTAAAAATTCTTCAGGAGACTGTTGTAGCAGCCCCATCACTTCTGCAAGCTCAATCAAAACATGCGCTAATTGAGCCGCTGTGTCCGGAGCGCTTTCGCGGTTTCGGTTAATTTCGCGGGCAACTTCAAAGAGTACGCTCATGGCCTCCGGCGCGTTTAAGTCGTCGTCCATAGCCTGCTGAAAGCTCTGCCAATATTTGCTGCGCAACTCTTCATCAGCAGTCTGTGGCGTAATATCCCGTAGCGACGTGTATAAACGCTCTAAAGCTGAGTGCGCCTGATCCAGGTTTTCCTGAGTATAGTTCAGCTGTGAGCGGTAATGGCTCGACAACAGGAAGTAACGTACCGTCTCAGCATCGTATTGTTCCAGTACGCTGCGAATGGTAAAAAAGTTGCCCAGTGATTTTGACATTTTTTCATTGTCGACTTGCACCATACCACTGTGCATCCAGTATTTTACGTACTCAGAGTGGTTAGCACAGCAGCTTTGAGCAATTTCATTTTCGTGGTGAGGGAAGGCCAGATCAGAACCTCCGCCATGAATATCAAAGGTGGTGCCCAAGTGTTTTTTGTTCATTGCCGAGCACTCAATATGCCAGCCGGGTCGTCCTTCGCCCCAGGGAGATGACCAACTGGGCTCTCCGGCTTTTGCTGCTTTCCATAACACAAAGTCGAGCGGGTCCTGTTTTGCTGAGTCGACATCAACTCGCGCTCCGGCCTGCAACTGCTCCAGGTCCTGACGGCTGAGCTTGCCATAGTCGTTAAAAGTGGAAACATCAAACAGAACGTCACCGTTGCCGGCTTCATAGGCGTTGCCGTTTTCGATGAGACTTTCAATCATTTGGATAATTTCATCCATATGGCTGGTAACACGTGGCTCAATATCTGGACGAACTAAATTCAGTGCGTCAAAATCCTTGTGCATCTCACCAATGAAGCGCTCGGTGACCTGATGAAAGTCTTCGCCTTTTTCAGCCGCGCGTTTAATGATTTTATCGTCTAGATCAGTAATGTTACGCACGTACTTAACATCGTAACCAAGCTTACGTAGATAACGCACGACAATATCAAAAGCGACATAAGTTCTGGCGTGGCCTATATGGCAGTAGTCGTAAGTGGTAACACCACACACATAAATACCCACGTGACCGGGTTTGATTGGCTCAAATGACTGCTTCTTGCGGGTCAGGGTATTAAAGACGGTTAATGCCATAATGTGATCTCTTACTTATCTATCGGTTAGCGATGAAAACAAGGGGCTTATGATACCACCGATGGCGAGGCTCTGGTACACTATCAGCTGGTTTAGTCAATGAAACAGGTACATTCAATGCAAGTCGTTTTACATACCAATCATGGTGATATCACTTTAGAAATGCACAATGAAACAGCGCCTAAGACTGTAGAAAACTTTTTACAGTATGCCCGCGACGGTTTTTATGACGGTACAATCTTTCACCGCATTATTAATAATTTCATGGTACAGGGCGGTGGTTTCGAGCCTGGCATGAAGCAAAAAGAAACACGCGATAACATCGAAAATGAGGCACCGACAGCAAAGCCGAATGTGGTTGGCTCGCTAGCTATGGCACGCACGCCTGATCCTCATTCAGCGTCGTCTCAGTTTTTCATTAATGTGAACGACAATGCCTTTTTGAACTTCCAGAATGAAACACCGAATGGTTATGGCTACTGCGTATTCGCTGAAGTTGTTGATGGTATGGATGTAGTGAACACCATAAAAGACGTAAAAACTGGCTCAGCTGGCTTTCACCAGGACGTTCCGGTTGAAGACGTGGTTATCGAAAAAGTCTCAGTTAACGATTAACTTTTATGACTACCGGCTTTATTGCAGATTTACATTTGAGCCCCGGGCGGCCAGATATTCTGGCTGCCTTTGGTGACTTTTGTCAGCAACATCAGCACCTCAATGCGCTTTATATTCTTGGTGACTTATTCGATGCCTGGCTGGGTGATGACGATACCAGTGAATTTGCAGCGAAAGTAAAAAGCCAACTGAAACAGATGACGGACAACGGTGTGCTGCTTTACTTTATGGCCGGGAACCGTGACTTTATGGTGGGCGAACGTTTTGCCAGCGAAGTCGGTTTAACCATTCTTCCCGATGAAACTGTTGTCGACTTGTACGGTGAACGAGTACTGCTTATGCATGGCGATACACTCTGTACATTAGATACCGGCTACCTGCGTTATCGCTCAGTTATTCAGAACTCTTTGGTTAAGGGCGTTATGCGCAACTTACCTTTGTCATGGCGTATGCGTATCGCGAACCGGTTACGGAAACAATCCAGCAGCCAAAAGCCCGAACTACCCCCCGCGCAGCTTTATAAAATGGATGCGCAGCACCCGGAAGTACTTCGAGTGATGGAAAAGCACGGTGTTAATCAGTTAATTCATGGTCACACTCACCGTCCTGCGGTTCACTGTTTTACGCTGAGTGACGGCACTTGGGCAAAACGTATTGTATTGGGAGACTGGTATCAGCAAGCCAGTGCTTACCTTGTTTCTAAGAAATAAAAAAGGGGCCTTGCGGCCCCTGAGTATTTAACTGTTTTTTCTATAAGCTTAGTCGTTAAATTGCTTACCGAAAAACGACTCTTCTAGCCACTGTGGACGTTGGTCAGCATTCGCAATTTCTTTACCAATAGCAAAGTTAATGTTGGTAAAGCGCGCTCCTGCTTCGTAGTTTATATCCAGGTTCAGTCCGTCGCTCGGCTTGTGATAATGCTCGGCGAAAAACTTACCCCAGACTTCACCACCGTCTTCACCTTCAGTACGAGAATTAAAGCCCGTCATCAGGAATACGGCCGGGATGCCTTTTTTAACCAGAGTGTAGTGATCTGAACGGGTAAAAATAGCCTGTTCCGGCATGGGATCCGGGCTTTGTTCAGTATCAAACTGCTTTGCAGCTTTGCTGACCGTTTCACCCAAGGTTGAGTGTGAAGCGCCAAAAGCAATGATATCGGCAAAGTCATAAAGCAGTACCGGCATATCCAGGTTAACGTTTGCGACAATGCTGCTTAACGGAACAGTCGGGTTATTGGCGAAGTAATCGGCCCCCAACAATCCTTTTTCTTCTGCCGTAACAGATAAGAACATAATGGAGCGATCAAACTCCTGCCCTGACTCAACAAATAAACGAGCAGTTTCTAACATAACTGAAACGCCGCTGGCATTATCCATAGCACCATTATTGATGTTGTCCTCGCGGCTCATATCTTTGATAACGCCGATATGATCGGAGTGTGCTGTGTAGACAACGTACTCATCTTTTAAGGTATCGTGAGAGCCGGGTAATACGGCTGCAACGTTAGGGCTGGTAATTTCCTCGTGGCGGGATTCGCGAGCCAGAGTTACAGTTCCGTCTAAATTAAACCCTTTTGGCGAAAAGTCAGGATCTTCTTCTATTTGTTCAAAAATTTCACTCAGTTCAGTCGGTGCATTAGCAAATAACTGCTCTGCAGGCTCATCGTCAAGGTAAGCGGAGCCCATCAGTTGTTGCTCTTCGCCTTTAGGAAGACCGTTTGGACCAAGCCAGGTCATACGAGGTGTTTTGGTGTAGTAAACACTGGTTTCATACTTGCGCGTTTTTTCTCGTACCGGCGTGTGCAGGGTAATGATTCCGACCGCACCTTTGTCACGAGCAATATCGGTTTTAATGTTAGCTAAGTGAGCACCTTCTTCGCTCGGCAGAAAGCCGGGACGACCGGTCAGCATAACCACAATTTTTCCTTCAACGTTAAGGCCGTCGTAGTCGTTTAAACCAAACTCAGGCGCTTCCATGCCATATCCAACGAAGACCAGAGGGGCAGAGATCTCATCTTTTTCGCTGTAATGGCTTGGGCCGGTAATAAATTGTTTAGGAAATTCAAACTCAACCACTTCACCATTGCTTTCAAAGCTCATGGTGGCGCTGTTTTCTTTTAGGGTACTTTTTCGAAAAGGAACGCGTTGGTAGAAGCTGTCATCATCTCCTGCAGGTTCCAGACCGAGTTTTTTAAACTCAGAAACAATGTAGTTCGACGCAATTTCGTGCCCTTCGCTGCCTGTTTGACGGCCTTTTAAGTCATCATCTGCAAGAAATTCTAAGTGAGCACGTAAATTCGTCTCGTCGGCACTAACATCAATAGTTTGTGACTTTGTCTCTGGGGCACCGCACGCTGCAACAAGCAAGCTAAGCGCTGCGGGTAAGAGAATATGGGATGGCTTCATGTTGTATCCTTTGGTGTTATTTTTATCATAATAGCTAAGCTAGTGTACCGCAGCAGCTAAAAGACGACCAGAGTAGATAGTTGAAAGAGTGTTGCAAAACGTATCAAGTTTTTGTAATGTTATATTATTACATTAATAGCACGGCTTTACTGGAGTAGTTTATGAGATTGAATGCGTTAACCTTGGCTCTGTTAGCAACCAGTACTGTTGCCCAAGCGCAGCAGGAAGAAGAACATGAGCATCTTAATGAATACGAGGTGATCGTTATTAATGCAAGTCCGTTAGATAAGACGGCGCTTGAGTCAGCGCAGCCGGTTAACATTATTTCTGGTGATGCGCTGAAACAGATGCACGCACACAGTCTGGGCGAAACACTGGCATTAGAGCCGGGCATTAATAACACGCATTTTGCCAATGTCGCAGGTAGCCCTATTATTCGTGGTTTGGGTGGACCACGGGTGAAAATTACACAAAACGGACTGGATACCGGAGATGTGTCACGGGGAAGCCCTGACCATGCCGTCACAACAGAAACCAGTACTGCAAAACAAATTGAAGTGTTAAGAGGACCGGCAACACTACTGTACGGTAGTGGCGCAATTGGTGGTGTGATTAACGTTGTTGATAACCGCATCCCTTCAGAACCCGTTTATGGTTTACAGGGCAATGCGAATGCTTCGTTGTCCAATAATAATGACAATAAAGAAGGTTCTTACGACTTACAAATAGGCAACGGTAAATGGGCACTTTATACCGATGCCTTTATTCGCCGTGCAGATGATTATGAAACACCTTCTTTTATGAATGATGAAGGTGAAGTCGTTGACCACATTGAAAACACTTTTGTCGATGCCGAAGGCGGAACAGTTGGCGGCAGTTATCAATTTGATGACGGGTTCTTCGGCGTATCCTATCAGGGGCTCTATCAGGAATATGGCATTCCCGGGCACGCTCATGGTGAAGAAGAACATGAGGATGAGCATGGCGAAGAAGAAAACCACGTTGAGGAGTCTGGCCCGTACGCCAATCTGGAACAAGAACGTATTCAGTTAGCGGGCCAATGGCGCAATCCATTCAGTGGTTTTAATCGATTAGATTTTCGTGGTGCTTTAACGGATTATCAACATCAGGAAATTGAGGGAAACTTTGTATCCACTCAATTTGAAAACAAGCAAAAAGAGATACGACTGATTGGTCAGCATAAAGAAGTAGCTGGCTGGAAAGGTGCTGTTGGCTGGCAGTGGGATATAAGCGATAAAGCGGCTTTTGGTGAAGAAGCTTTCACACCTAACACTTCTCGCCGTACTCAGGGTTTGTTCTGGGTGGTAGAGCAGGAGTTTGGTCCGCATCATGTTGACTTAGGTGTTCGTCATGAGCGTACGTCGCTTTCAAGTGATGAGCAGAAGCTTAATACTTTCGATGCGACCTCGGCTTCGGCCGGTTATCTTTATCATTTCAGCGACCATACATCGGTTTCATTGAATTTAAGCCATGCAGAAAGAGCTCCGGCTGCAAATGAGGTGTTTGCCAACGGTAATCACTTTGCAACCCGTACTTATGAGTTGGGACTTGCCTATGAGCTGCACGAAGAAGAGGGTGGTGAGTATCATATTGAGGCAAGTGATACAGCGGTTAGCACTGAGACATCAAATAATATCGATGTTGGCTTTCATTACGAAAATGAGAGTTTTCACGCTAACGTTAATGTGTTCTATAACCGTGTGGATGACTTTATCTATGATGACTTCAGCGGCTTGAACAGTGAACAAATTCATGGTGATGGAGACCACGATGAGCACGAGGGCGAACATGAACATGGAGAAGCATTGCAAGTTGTTCAGTTTAGTCAGGTCGATGCAGAACTTTACGGTTATGAACTGGAGCTGGATTGGCAGTTGACCGACCAATGGTCTTTGCACGGCTTTAGTGATTATACCCGGGCAAAACAGCGAGGTGGTGACGATTTGCCCAGAATTCCAGCTCAGAGAGTTGGTACTGAGTTGCGCTATCAGGCTGTTAGTTGGGATGGTTCACTTGGTTACACTCGCTATTTAGAGCAGGACAAAACGGCACTGAATGAAACTACAACAGATGCCTATGGTTTACTAAATGCGCGTGTCAACTTGTACCCAGACTGGTTGGCAAATTACGGTGCGACCCTGTATTTAAAAGGGGAGAATTTAACCAACCAGTTAGGCTTTGTTCACAGCTCCTTCTTGAAAGAAGATGCTCCGGTAACCGGCCGCCGTTTCCAGGCAGGCGTTTCTATTAGTTTTTAAGTGTTTTAGAAGACGCTGTCGCCTGAGTTCGGCGATAGCGTTTTCGCGTCAGTTCACCGCAGCTCCCCCATTTTTAATCCGAATTTTGTTAGTATGAATAACAGTAGACTAACAAACGGATTGATAACCATGCCTTTTATACTTAATCGCCGAATTCAGGCGGTTGCTGCTGTCATTTTCAGCGTTTTCAGCCTTTCAGTTTCAGCCAAAGATTTAACTATTGAGCGTATTTTTAGTGGCTCGCCTTTAGCTGGTGAGACGCCCAGAGCGCTCAAGTTTGCGCCGGGAGGAAAGTACCTTTCTTACTTAAAAGGCAGTGAAGAGAACCCTCAGCGTTACGATCTTTGGTTGTACGATATTGAAGCTGAAAAACATCAGCTGTTGGTGTCGGCTGAACAGCTGGCAACAGATGAAGTTGAATTGTCTGATGAAGAAAAAGCGAGGCGTGAACGTCAGCGTGTCAGTGGCAGCGGCATCATTGAGTACAGCTGGTCAGCTGAAGGTGATGCCTTGCTGTTCCCTTATAACGGCGATGTCTTTTATCACCAGCCGGGTAAATCAGAAACCCGACAAATGACAAAAACTGAGGCTTTTGAAACGGATGTAAAATTCTCTCCAGAGGGGAATTACATTTCTTATATTCGTGAACAGAACCTGTATTTTGTGGATATTGCCAGTGGTGAGGAGCAGGTTGTTACTACCGAAGGCGGCGGTACTATCAAGTTTGGTATGGCTGAGTTTGTTGCTCAGGAAGAAATGAAGCGAATGACAGGGTACTGGTGGTCGCCGGATGAGTCGGCCATTGCACTCACTAAAGTTGATGAAAGTCCGGTACCCTTGGCAACTCGTAGTGAGATTTATGCCGACAGAATTGAAACGATACAGCAACGTTACCCTTTTGCCGGAAGTGATAATGTCGATATTGACCTAGGCATTTATCGAATTAAAGACAGTGAAGCTGATTGGTTAAAGCTGGATAGGCTGGGAGATGGCTATTTAGCCAGAGTGAAATGGGTTGGTGATAGCCAACACTTAAGCTACCAGTGGCAAAGTCGTAATCAGCAAGAACTGAATTTGCTCATTTATAATCGCCAGGAGAAAAGTGAAAGAAAGCTTCTGACAGAAACGTCGGATAGTTGGCTGAATCTTCATAACGACTTACACTTCTTAGAAGACAATAAGCACTTTATTTGGGCTTCAGAGCGCAGCGGTCACAAGCACCTTTATCTCTATCGTCTGGATGGCTCGCTAATTCGTCAGTTAAGTTCCGGTGACTGGCAGGTTGATGAGTTGGAAGCGATTGATGAGAGTACAGGAACAATCTATTTTACCGCCCGTAAAGAATCTCCTCTTGAGTCTCATTTGTACCGATCGCAGCTAAATGCAAGTTCAGCGGCGAATCCGACACGTATTACTGACCGCGAAGGAATGCACGATATTGAGTTTGCATCAGATGCACGCTCTTATCTGGATACGCACTCATCGCCCCAGCAGCCCAAGCAGGTGAGTTTACACGGACCAACCGGGAACCATCTGGCATGGCTGTCCGAGAATAAGATTACAGAAGACCATCCGCTGTCTCCTTACTTGAGAAATTGGCGTTACCCTGAGTTTGGTGAGCTGGAAGCCTCGGATGGACAAACGCTCTATTACAAAATGACGAAACCCAGCGATTTTGACGCAGAGAAAAAATATCCGGTGCTTGTGTACGTTTATGGAGGTCCGGGTGCACAGAGAGTGACCAAAAGCTGGGGCAGTGAGTTTGTCCAGTATATGGCGCAACAGGGGTTTATTGTATTTACTCTGGACAATAGGGGCTCAGCGAACCGCGGAAAAAGTTTTGAGGCGCCTATTTATAAAAACATGGGTGGTCCGGAGATTGAAGACCAGGTTACTGGAGTGGAGTATTTAACCAATTTACCTTTTGTGGATGCGGAGCGTATTGGTATTTACGGTCACAGTTACGGCGGTTATATGTCGCTGCTTGCTATGTTTAAAGCTCCTGAGTATTTCAAAGCCGGGGTTGCTGGCGCACCAGTAACCGACTGGCGTTTGTATGACACACATTATACCGAACGTTTTATGGGAATGCCGGATGAAGGTAATGTTTATGAGAACTCATCGGTTTTTCCTTACAGTAAGAACTTAGAAGGTGACTTGTTGATTTATCATGGAATGGCCGATGACAATGTTCTGTTTACTCACAGCACAAAACTGTATAAGCAGTTGCAGGACAACGCTCAGTCTTTTGAGATGATGAACTACCCGGGTAAAAAGCATTCTATTAACGGGCGTAATACAAAAATCCATTTATATTCAATGATTGCCCAATTTTTTCAACAAACCATTGGCGAACAATAGGTTATAATATGTACATATCTTCCACTAACAAGGAGTGACTATGCGCTTTTTATCCCGCCGACTGGTTATGCCAAATGATTTGAACTTTGCCGGTTCGTTGTTTGGGGGCCGTATTTTAGAATGGATTGATGAGGAAGCTTATATTTTTGCCAGCTGCCAGTTAGAGGCGAAAAGCTTAGTAACGAAACATATTGGTGCTATTACTTTTGAAACTTCAGCGTTTCAGGGGGATGTTGTTGAGTTCGGTCTGCAAGTTAAATCGGTAGGGCGTACGTCTTTAGCTATTACCTGTCTGGTTCGAAATAAACACACCAAGCAAAACATTTGTACTGCTGACGATATTGTTTTCGTTCACATTGATCCGGAAACACGTCAACCAACGCCGCACGGAAAAACCAAAGATCAGTTAGACGATATGCCAGAGCCGCTTTAAGCGGCCCTGGTACTCTCGTTAGATTGGCGAGCCCGGAGGTAATGCTTCGGGTTCGTATTGTTCAGGCCATTCAGCGTCGGTTAAGAACTTCTCTAAATCATCTGCCAGTTGCTGCATTAACAACGAACTGGATTCAGCCAACTGCTTTTGTTGTTCAGCAAGTTGAGCGCGCATCGCTAAACGAGTCTCTGCCGCTAAACCGGAGCTTTTTATCGCTCGCACCTCAGCATTTATTGCTGTCGTTAACAGACGTTGCTGTAGCGGTTGGTTTTGAGCATTTTCCCAGTCGTTGAAAACGGTATTAAAAACTTCTGACATAAGTTGTGCAGGTGACGGAACCCGATCGTTTTCTGCGTGTTGCTGAGTCAGCCTGTTCAGACGTTGGCTGTTCAGCATCAGTTGTAGGCTATGATCAGCTGCACTCGCTGCCATACTGACTGTATCTGGTATAAGTCCGGTTTTACCATCAAAGTACTCACGCGAAGAACTCTCGCCATAGGCTGCCGGAACCAGCCATTGCTTAACATGTGAGGGCACGCGTAGATTGTCTGCCTGAATCGTTCTGAGCAGTTGTTTCAATGCACTTTGTTGTCTGGATGCACTAACCGGCTGGTAGTCATCTGCAGCCTCATCTGCCATGTAATAACGGTAGTTAACCCCACCCAGCCATTTTACCGCAGCCTCTACCTGATAACGGTGTAACAGGTAGATAGGCACAAAAATGGCTTGTAGCTGACTTAAAGGCTGGTCCGGACGCAACATATCCTTACTGAAATTATCCAGCACTTGCGTACGAACGGACAACAGACGCTCTAGCTCTGTTACCGGGTCGCTGCCGTTGTCCCATAAATGAGCAAGCGGGTGTGCGCCTCCCGCAGGGCGGGCGTCTTGATCAGAAATGAAGCTAAGATTAAGCGATTTATTCTTTTCCAGAATACGTGTTAACTGCTCCGTTGAAGAAGGCATGCCGCCAAAGTCACTGTAGCCATAAGCCAGTACCTGTTTGTCCCAAATACCCAACCCTTCAGTATAAGCGTCATTTAAATTTAAAGTACCATCGGTAGTTAGGTTAACTAATGGGTGCGGGTAGTCCATAACCGATGCCCTATTTGATGTACTTGCGGCAAAGTTATGAGCTATTCCCAGAGTGTGGCCAATTTCATGCGCGCTTAGTTGACGAATACGCGCTAAAGCCATATTTTTCACAGCTTCTTTTAATTCACCGGCGTCGTCAATAAAGGGGGTCAGTAAGCCTTCAGCAATTTTCATATCCTGGCGAACACGCAGAGAACCTAAGGTGACATGACCTTTAATGATCTCGCCGGTGCGTGGGTCAATGACCGACGAACCATAAGACCAGCCACGGGTCGCTCTGTGAACCCATTGAATTACGTTATAGCGAACGTCCATTGGGTCGGCGTCGTCGGGCAATACCTTTACCTGAAATGCGTTGTCATAACCGAGCTCTTCAAAGCCTTCAGCCCACCAACGAGCACCTTCAAGTAAAGCTGTTTTTACCGGTTCCGGGGCTCCCGGGTCCAGGTAATAAATAATTGGTTCGCGTGCCTGGCTTTGTGACGCAATCGGGTCTTCCTTATTGAGTCGGTGACGAGGAATGTATTGCACAGTCATCGACTCACCAAGAGGTGCTGCATAGTCTTTAAAACTGTGTGCCCAAAAACCACTGTTTGGATGAAAATCTCTGGGTTGATAAGCGGCATCGGGCAACTTAATAAATGAATGGTGAAGATGAAGTGAAATGGCGTCAGAATTGGCCGCTACCTGATTAACCCATTGTCCTTTACCTTCGCCGACAAAAGTAACTTTTGCTTCAAGTTCGGTATTCTCGACAAAGGCTTTACTGCGCTTAGGGTAAACAACAGAGCGACTTGCGTCGGCTTTAAATTGCCCCTGTTCGGTTTGCTGTAAGCGCTTACTAACACCATGCACATCAGTCAGCAAATAGGGCGTGTAATCAATTAAAACGCTTTCGTTATTACTGGCGACAATATCGAAGCCATGAAGTACTGCACCGGCAAAAGCCTGCTGGACACTATTGCGTTCTGCGGGGTTGCGAGTTTGCGCCCGGAACTGAGTATTGTGCTGACGCAGTAGAGCGGTGTTGCCCTCAATATGAAAAGACGCCAGTCGGGTTTCACCAAGCTGGCCTCTGTCTAAACCAATATCATTTGAACCCAGTCCCCAGGGAAGGCTGGTTTGAAGAATAAATTGCCTATCGCTTTTGGGGACTTCCAGATAAAACTTACCTTTGGCCTCATCGTGATAGAAAGTAAAAAATCCCTGTTGCTCGTCAAACGACGCCGTGAATTTTTCAATTGTTGTTTTTTCAGTGTCAGCCAGAACGCTGGCTGACACGAGCAGCGTTAGCAGTAACAAGGTTTTGGAAAGAAAGCTTTGCATTGTTATTATCCTAGTTGTTCAGCAATTTCTTCTAATATTTGCGTCGTCCATTGTTCGATACGTTCATCTGATAGCTCATATTGTGAGTCTTCATCTAGTGATAAACCGACGAACTGGGTGTTATCTGCGGTTAATGCTTTGGAAGCAGCAAATTCGTAACCCTGATTAGGCCAAAAACCAATTCGTTTACAGCGGTGATCAGCAATCGCATCGTGTAGCATGCCCAGAGCATCCTGAAACCAGTCGGTATAACCTTCCTGATCACCCATACCGTATAGCGCAACAACTTTGCCGCGCAGGTCAACATCGTTAATGTCGTCCCAGTGGCTTTCCCAGTCTTCCTGAAGCTCGCCGAAGTCCCAGGTGGAAATACCAAAAATCAGGATATCAAATTGTTCAGCTTCTTTTAGCGGTGTGTCTTTAATATCAAACAGCTGGACAATATCCTCGCCTATGGCTTGTTGAATTTTTTCCGCGGCAATTTCGGTATAGCAGGTGGTAGAACCATAAAACAAGCCAATTTCCAGGGACATAATAAACACCTCTGTCATGCGTTAAGTCTGTGATGCGGATGCATTGTAACAAAAAGACCGTTAGAATGAGCGCCTTTGTTTTCGGGGAAAGCTTCAAATGAGGGGCAGTATGAACTTTGATCAATTGGTGGAGCGGCTTGAATCGGTCTTTGATGAGGCGGTTGTTTCGGGTACTGATGATGAACTTTTCGCTTGCGGCTATTTACGTGGGCACTTTGATTTAGTTGTTGCCCAGTTAGAGATGTCCGGCGAGACAGAGCCGGATAAGGTCATGCCGGCATTGCGTGAAGCCGTTTACAAAACCCGCCATGAGTTATCCCCGGCGGATCAGGCTCATATCAACAGCGTACTGGATAAATTAGCTCTGAAAGCGACGAGCGGAGATGCGGCGTAAAGCACTTTCGGTAAGCGGCATTAGCTCTCCGGTCAATTGACAGGCAATAATCTCGCCCAGCACAGGGGCAGAGGTAAATCCGCGAGAGCCAAGCCCCGTCAATGCGTATAAGTTATCGCTAAGAGCTCCGGCAACGGGCTGATGATCGGGGCTTGTCGCTCTGACTGAGACTCTTGCCGTTTTAACGTCTAATGATTCCGCCCAAGGTTGTTGAGCATTTTCTGCTAACTGTCTTATATTTTCTTCGTTATCTTCGGCTTTGGTCTCCAGGCTGTCATTATTGCGGCTAAAGGTTGCTCCAACGCAGTGGTGCTGTTCATCAGCAGGCACTAAATAGCCCTTAAAGCATAAAACAGCCTTTAATGATGAAAGCTTGCTGGTGGTTTGAACCAGACTGACTTGTCCCCGGACAGGCTGAATAGGTAATGTCTCAATGCCTTCTGGCAGCAGCGAATTAACGTGGTGCCCGGTGGCAATCACAATTCGCTCCGCTGACAGCGATTCTTCGTTGTCGAGCAAAACGTTCCAGTCTTTATTATCTGTTTGTTTTATTGATACGGCTTTCGCTTTAACGAACTCCACACCTGCCGCTTTAAAAATGCTTTTAACCACGGCCTCAGGCCTTAACCAGCCAGCTTTAGGATAAAGTAGGGCAGGTACGCCCAGGGGCACTCCGGCTTTTTCTTCCGCTTCGGCTTGCTGCAGGTAGTTCACTGAAGTTTTTGCGTAGAGATTATTGGCAATACGTTGGTAACGCGTTTTCCTTTGCTCATTAAAAGCAGGCTGCATGACGCCAGTTGGGAACCAGTTTTCACTACAAAAAGTCTGATAAAAACTTGTAGCTGTGGAAAATGCCTGCCAGTAAAACCGACTGAGCGGCGTGTGTTCAGCATGTAAAAGTGGATAAACAGCACCTTGAGGGTTTCCGGACGCGCCATCCGCTATGTCGGGACTAATCACTTTGACGTCAACTCCCCGACGAGTTAGAGCAAGAGCTGTGCAGGCAGCACTTATTCCGCCGCCGATAATAGTGACGCTACGCCTGTCGCTGCGTTTGAGTTTATTTGACTCGGAGTACTGACCACAAAGCATTTCTCTTTTACGGCCAAAGCCAGGAACTTTTGATACTAAAAAACCGGCCTGCTGCAACGCTCGTCTGACACTGCCTGCGGCGGTAAAAGTAGCAAAGGTGGTTTCACTGTAAGATGTCTGGCTCATGGCTTCGTAGAGTTTGTGCTGCCACATTTCCGGGTTTTTAGCTGGTGCAAATCCATCCAGGAACCAAGCGTCAACTTTTTGTTGCGCCTGAGGCAGCCACTGGGGCAACAACTCATTAATATCACCAATCCATAGATCCAGAATTACCCGGCCTTGTGATAGGATAATACGATGACAACCGGGATCAGGTGCCGGGTAGTGTTTGAGAAATTCACTACTAACCTCTGCTACAGGCTTTAGTAACTGGTAAGCTTGATTAAGCTGGCTATGCGACAAAGGATACTTTTCAAAGCTGACAAAATGCAGCCGTGTGTCACTGGGGGCGTGCTCTAGAAAACGTTGCCAGGTGAGCAAAAAGTTAAGCCCGGTGCCGAAGCCTGTTTCCGCAATGGTAAAGCAGCCATGGGCAGAGAGTGTCTGCCAACGGTCGGGTAATCCGTTTTGAGCAAGGAATACGTATTGACTCTCGTCAACGCCGTTATCGACAGAAAAGTAAATATCATCGAAAGTGGTGGAAACTGGTACACCTTGCTCGTTAAACTGGACCGATGAATTAGAATTCAAGTGGCTATCCCATGATTTATCAGTTAATGGTCGCTATAATAACAACTTTACGAACAACAGTGGACAAAGCAGACCACATTCATACACGACGTTGGTTAATATATCGACGTAGAAATGTCAGACAGGACTAAAGAATGAGAAGAGCTGTTATCACCGGACTTGGTATTGTATCAAGCATCGGTAACAATCAAGAAGAAGTGCTGGAATCATTGCGTATCGGGAAATCCGGTATTACGCGCTCAGAATCTTTTGCAGAAATGGGCTTGCGCTGTCAGGTATGGGGTGAGGTCAAGTTAGACCCTAAAGACCATATTGACCGCAAAGCGTTGCGTTTCATGGGAGATTCAGCTGCTTATGCTTACATTGCAATGGCTCAGGCCATCGAAGATGCAGGCCTGACAGAAGAGCAGGTATCGCATCCTCGTACCGGACTGGTTGTCGGTTCTGGTGGCGCATCAGGTGAACATCAGGTAGCAGCGGCCGATCTTTTACGCGAACGTGGTGTGAAAAAAGTGGGGCCATACATGGTTCCTCGTTGCATGGCGTCAACCACCTCTGCATGCCTGGCTACACCTTTTAAGATTAAAGGTGTTAACTATTCAATAAGTTCTGCTTGTGCAACCTCTGCTCATTGTATTGGTCATGCGTTGGAACTTATCCAGTTTGGTAAGCAAGATCGTGTTTTCGCCGGTGGCGGTGAAGAACTGCACTGGACTCTGGGAATGGAGTTTGATGCGATGGGCGCGTTGAGTACTAAGTACAATGACACGCCTGAAAAAGCCTCGCGCACATACGACCAGGGACGCGACGGTTTTGTGCCTGCTGGCGGTGGCGGTATTCTGGTTATTGAAGAGCTGGAAGCTGCAAAAGCGCGCGGTGCGAAAATTTATGGCGAGATCGTTGGTTACGGAGCTACCTCAGACGGGTTCGACATGGTTGCTCCATCGGGCGAAGGTGCTGTTCGCTGTATGAAGATGGCAATGGAAACTGTGGACACCCCGGTTGATTACCTGAATACTCACGGTACCAGTACCCCGGTTGGAGATGTCAAAGAGCTGGAAGCCATTCGCGAAGTATTCCCGGAGAAAACGCCTATGATCAGCGCAACCAAAGCAATGACGGGCCATGCTCTGGGGGCTGCTGGTGTTCATGAAGCAATCTACTCATTGCTGATGATGAAACATGGTTTTGTCACACCTTCAATCAATATTGAAGAGCTGGATGAGAAAGCCGATGGTATGAACATTATTCAGAAACCAACTGAAGCTCCATTGCGCACAGTCATGTCCAATAGCTTTGGTTTTGGTGGTACGAACGCATCGCTAGTGATGCGCCAATACTCTGAATAAGCGATTTAGCTGGTTATTGCGGTGAAAATCGTCGCTGACCAGAATATTCCCGCACTGTCTGACATATTGTCGGGTGCGGGAACACTTTCTTATTTCTCCGAAAGAAATCCGCCACAAGACATGCTCGCAGACGCAGATGCGTTATTAGTCCGTTCTGTCACAACTGTTGATGAAGAGCTTCTGAAGCAGGCCCCTCACTTAAAATTTGTTGCATCTGCCACTATTGGTACCGAGCACGTCAACCTTCCGCTGTTACAAGAGCGAGGAATTGCTTTTGCGCATGCTCCTGGCGCTAATGCACAGTCAGTTGGTGAATATGTTCTTTGCGTGGTTCTCGACTGGTTGAGTAATATGTCTGTGTATTCTGTCGATGAAGTAGACGTTGCTATCGTCGGAGCCGGTCATACAGGAAGAGCTGCGGGGAAAAGGCTTCAGGCTTTGGGGTTTAATGTTCACTATTATGATCCGCCGCTTTGTAAAAAGGGTGTTAAGTTTGTACATGATCACTGGCAGAGAGTGTTAACCGCAGATATTATCTCCTGTCATGTTCCTTTAATCGATGACGGCGACTTTCCCACACGGCATCTATTTGAGAGTACGGCACTGCAGTCGCTGCATTCAGAGCAGTTACTTGTGAATGCCAGTCGAGGTGCAGTAATAGACAATAATGCCTTGTTGGATCGCGTTGTTCAGGGTGAGCGTCCTTCAATCGTATTGGATGTTTGGGAAAATGAACCCGATATATTGCCGGATTTAGTCCCTTATATTGATATCGCTACTCCTCATATTGCCGGGCATAGCCTGGAAGGAAAAGTGGGAGGGGCGGTTATGATCGCAAACGCTTTGTTAGCGCATTTTGAAATGTCAGCTAATAAAGAATTAGCAGATGTGCTACCAAAGGTTGACTGGCCTGAGCTTGATGCTGCGATGTTAACGTCTCCGGAAAGGTTTAACTCTTGGGTAAAAGAGCATTTCAACATCTACGAAGATGACAAAAATTTCCGCCGTTATGGACTAACGCCAAATGGGTTTGACAGTTTGCGACGTAATTATCGCAAAGAAAGCCCGCGCAGAGAGTTCATTAATCAGGTGGTTACATGCCATAATAGCGAGCAATACATACAGTTTTTACAGTTGGGCTTTCGTGCCCGGCAATTGCTTAAGTAAGGAGTCAGCATGTCACATGGGTTTCGCGTTGCGGTATTAGGTGCAACAGGTTTAGTGGGCCAGCAAATGATAGAAATTCTGGCTGAACGAAAATTCCCGGTGGCAGAACTTTTTCCTTTAGCTAGCGCTCGATCGGCTGGCGCCACCGTTGACTTTAACAGTGAGGAAATTGAAGTGTTAGATGCTACTGAGTTTGACTGGTCTAACGCTGATATCGCATTTTTCTCTGCGGGAGGCTCTATTTCTCGTGAGTTTGCACCGAAAGCAGCTGAGGCAGGTTGTGTTGTTATCGATAATACTTCGGAGTTTCGCTACGAACCAGATATTCCTTTAGTGGTGCCGGAAGTTAACGCCTGGGCTTTAGCTGATTTTAGAAACCGCAATATTATTGCTAATCCTAATTGCTCGACCATTCAGATGATGGTCGCGCTTAAACCGATTCACGACGCGGTGGGTATTGAACGTATTAACGTCAGCACCTATCAGTCAGTGTCGGGTGCAGGCAAAGAGGCGATGGAAGAACTTGCTAAGCAAACAGCTGAGCTGTTAAACGGAAAACAACCTACAGTCGCCAATTTCAGCCGTCAAATTGCTTTTAACTGCATTCCTCAAATTGATGTTTTTCAGGACAATGACTACACCAAAGAGGAAATGAAAATGGTGTGGGAAACGCAAAAGATTTTTAATGATCCCAGCATTAGAGTCAATCCAACGGCGGTCAGAGTTCCAGTATTTTTTGGGCATGCAGAAGCTATCCATATTGAGACACGCCAGCCTATTACTGCCGAACATGCAAAGCAGCTGTTAAGTGAAGCTCCGGGGGTAACTCTAATGGAGCAAAGAGAGGAGTTTCCGACACAGGTAGGTAATGCCGCTGGAAACGACGATGTGTTTGTAGGGCGAGTCAGAGAAGACATTAGCCATCCAAATGGTCTTAATTTGTGGGTTGTGTCTGATAATATCCGCAAGGGTGCAGCAACGAACAGCATACAAATTGCCGAAACTTTAATTCGTGATTACTGGTAATTTAACCGGCTGTATGTCATAAAGTTTTTTAAACTAACGCCGTTAACGATAAGAGCAAAGCGCGGGCAGAGACGAAGGAATGAGAAAAACGATTAGAGTGCAGGTATTGAGATACTTTTCGCTGGCAGCCATCGTGTTGTCCGGCAGCATGACAGTCGCTGCAGCAGGCTGGCAGGATGGCGTTGTTATAAAAGGCGCGAAGGGGTCTGAAGCAACGGATGTTCGTCTGGGTCAGGAGCGCTATGGACCTATTACCAGATCTGATACCTTATGGGATATTGCCCGTCGCTATAAACCTCATTCCAGTGTTACACAATACCAAACGATGGTGGCGATTGTGCAGGCCAACGACGAGGCCTTTGTAAATGGCAACATGAATCGTATGCTTGACGGTTACTACCTGCGCATTCCTTCCTTGCAAGAAATTGAAATGGTTAATCCTGAAGCCGCGCGTCGTCAGGTGGTGGTTGATGGTCAACTGCAGACTAAGTCTCAGGAACTTACTGAGGCAGAGCAAAGCACTCAGAGAACCCGTTCCGAACAACAGCAATTACTTGAAGAAGCTCGACAGAAAGCTGAACAGACGATTCAGGAAGTTGAACAACGTCAGGAACAAAACTTTAAAGAACTTCAGTCTGATATTCAGCAGTCTATGCAGGCTGTTGAACGCATGTATGGTGAAAACCAGTCGCTGCAGGAACGTATCGATGCGCTAGCGGAGCGTCTCGATGAATTGGCTGCCAGCGCAAGTAAAACCGATGAGCTAGAAGCTCAGTTTCAACAAGTATTAGCTCAACAGAGACAAATGCTTGAGCAGCAGGCTCGGGAAGAAGCGAAACAAGAGTCAGGTTTTTCTGATTGGCTACAAAGCCCATTAAATATGTTGCTGGTGTCGGTGTTGCCTGCGCTGCTTATTATTGGGTTAATTGTATTTTTCTTCTTACGGAGGTCGTCAAGATCTAAAGCGACGGAAGAAGAAGAGCAGAGTCCAAATAAGGAATTGACCGAGGAAGAAGCTGCTGCCGAACTGGATAAAGAATTATTGGGTGATGTGCCTAAAGATAGTACGGATGGTCTGTTCGATATCGATGGCGAAGAGACCTCCGATGATGACGGTGATGACCTTAGCGCGCTAGAAGCGGAATTAACCGGACAGTCCTCAGAAACAAACGAAACGGACTTTAGCGTCCGTCTTGATGATGAAGACAGTGAACCGGAACAGAAGAAGCCTGAGCCGAAAGAAACCGTAGATGAAGATTTAGATGAAGATGATCAAACGGTATTGCCTGACGACGATGATGATGCCGGAGAGCTTTCTCAGGATGAGCTGGACCGTTTGTTTGGTGAGGCCGGTGATGATGACGAACAGGCAATAGACCTCTCTGTTAATGATGAGGAAGAAGAAAAGTCGGAAGCGGCTGAGCAGCGAGAAGATGCACAAGCAGACTCAGCGGTCAGTGAAGATGAACCTGATGAGGAAAAGGCTGAGCAGGACGCTACCGACGATATTGACGATATTCTTGCTGATAATGCTCCGCAAGAAGCCGATACAGATGATGAGCCGGTAACAGAGGAAGCGCCTGAGAAGAGCGACGCGGGCGACGAAGGCGATGACTTATTGCCGGATGACTTCGACGATAGCGAAGTCGATGACGTTTTAGCCGACTTAGGCTTATCTGAGAATGAGACAGAAAAAGGTGAAGAACTCACTCAGGATGAAACTGACGAATTTGAACAGGAAGCTGCAGAGCAATCAGAAGAAGCAGTAGAACCTGACGAAAAAACTGAAGAACCGCAAGACCAGGAAGAAGATGACCTGGAGCAATTGCTTCAGGAGTCAGATGAGTTAACCCAGTCACTGGACGAACTGGATGACTTAGAAGAGGAGGTTCCTGAGGACGATGCCGAGCTTGATGAAGCGGAAGATGAAGCGGATAAAGAGCTAGAGTCACTGTTCGGTTCTAGCGAAGAAAGTGATGAGGATGAAGAGGTCGACTCGTTTAACGCAAAAGACGACGAGGACTTTGTTGATATTGATTCTTTGATGGCCGAAGCTGATGAAGAGGAAGAAGATACCGATCGTTATCAGTCGTCGGCGGTTAAAGACGTATTACCCGATGATGAATCTGGTGACGCTGAAAATGCTCCTGAGGACGATGACCCGTCAGCTCAGCTGGATTTAGCCAGAGCCTATATCGAAATGGGTGAAGAAGACGAAGCTCGGGAGATTCTTCAGCAATTAGCAGAAGGTGACGATGAAGCGCTGGCGAAAGAGGCCGACGCGTTGAAACAAAAACTCGATTCGTAGGATTAAGCAGTATGCGAATGGCCTTATGCCTGGAATACGATGGCAGCCGCTATTATGGTTGGCAACGTCAACGTGAAGTTATTAGTGTCCAACAATGCGTAGAACACGCTGTCAGTAAAATAGCGGATGCGCCCATTGAAGTAACTTGCGCCGGAAGAACCGACGCGGGTGTTCATGCGACCGGGCAGATTGTACATTTTGATATTCCGGTCCCCCGGGCGGAGCCAGCCTGGACATTGGGTGTAAATAGTAACTTACCTGCAGGAATAGCAGTACGCTGGGCTCAAGAGGTCGATAGTGAGTTTAGTGCTCGTTTTAGTGCCACCTCGCGGCGGTATCGATACATTATCGCCAACACTCGCTTTCGTCCCGGAATCCATTCGTTTGGCGTTAGTCATTATCACCAACCACTTGACGAAAAGGCTATGCAGGCCGCTGCACCAGCCATTATTGGTGAGCATGACTTTACCACATTTCGAGCCTCTCATTGTCAGTCTCACACGCCATTTCGAAAGGTGACGGACTTAACGGTAGAGCGCCGCGGGGACTATATAATTATTGATATAAAGGCTAATGCCTTTTTACACCATATGGTTCGAAATATTGTGGGAAGCCTAATTGTAGTTGGGCAGCATGAACAGCCACCGGAGTGGCTTGCAGAGTTACTACGGCAAAAAGACAGGACTAAAGCGGCGGCAACGGCTAAGCCCGGCGGGTTATATTTGGTCGAAGTTACCTATCCTGAGAGCTATAATATACCTCAGGTTCCCGTGGGACCTTTATGGTTAGGCGACTAAGGCCACTGTTATGACCTCTTTGCTTGATCCATTTGTGGTACCATGTAAGCTACATCACATTGACTAATAATAGCCTTTGGGCGGAATAGTATGAGCTGGATAGAAAGAATTCTTGCGAAGCCAAAAATTAACAAACGTCGGGGTGTTCCAGAGGGCGTCTGGAGTAAGTGTACTGCCTGCGACAACATTATTTATAAGGCGGATTTAGAGCGTAGCCTTAATGTTTGCCCGAAATGTGATCACCATATGCGGGTTACTGGTCGTAGTCGGTTGGACATTTTTTTAGATAGCGACAACCGCGAAGAAATTGGCACTGATTTAGAGCCGAAAGACGTTTTACGTTTTAAAGACTCTAAAAAATACAAAGATCGTATTTCTGCAGCACAAAAAAGCACGGGCGAGAATGACGCGCTCATTGCGGAAAAAGGAACCGTAAAAGGTGTTCCTTTAGTTGCTGTCGCCTTTGACTTTAACTTTATGGGCGGTTCTATGGCATCAGTTGTTGGTGCTAAGTTTGTCCAGGCTGCGGAAGTTAGCCTTAAGCACCGCATCCCATTAGTTTGCTTTTCTGCATCGGGCGGTGCTCGTATGCAGGAAGCTCTGATGTCATTAATGCAAATGGCGAAAACATCTGCAGCGCTGGCACGTATGAGTGAAGAGGGCATTCCCTTTATTTCCGTGCTGACAGATCCGACGATGGGTGGAGTTTCTGCAAGCCTTGCTATGCTAGGCGATATTCACATTGCGGAACCTAAAGCACTTATTGGCTTTGCTGGTCCAAGAGTTATTGAACAAACGGTTCGACAGACTTTGCCTGAGGGGTTCCAGCGTGCTGAATTCCTATTAGAGCATGGAGCCATTGACATGATTGTTGATCGCCGTGACATGCGTGACACAGTCGCTCGATTGTTGGCGAAAATGCAGAACCTGCCATCTACTGAAACGTCGGAAGTCAGTGTAAGCGAATAATGACTGCCGGACCGCTATCTGCCCCTGCAGCGTCAGCGTCGCTGCAGGAATGGCTGACTTATCTTGAAAGCATCCATCCCCAAAGCATCGATATGGGACTTGAGCGTGTGGCCAGGGTTGCGGCTAGTGCCGATGTACTTGAGCCTGCGCCTTTGGTTATTACGGTAAGTGGCACTAACGGAAAAGGCTCGACGGTTTGTTACCTCGAGACTATTTTACGGGCAGCTGGCTACACTACCGGCGTCTATACGTCGCCACATATCGTAGAGTATCGTGAGCGGGTTCGTATTAATGGTCAGGAACTGACAAACGCTGCACATACCGAAGCTTTTGCGGTGATTGAAAAAGCGCGTAAGAATACCTCTTTAACCTATTTTGAGTTTGGTACATTGGCTGCGTTATGGCTCATGAAAGCGAATAAACCCGATGTGGTTATTCTTGAAGTCGGCTTAGGCGGACGGCTTGATGCTGTGAATTGTGTCGATGCTGATGTTGCCGTAATTACCAGTATAGGTATCGATCACATTGCATTTCTTGGTAACAATCGAGAGCAAATAGGGCGTGAAAAAGCAGGTATAGCGAGAACGGATAAACCATTAATTTGTGGTGAAGCCAGCCCTACAGCAAGCATTGCTGAAACGTCAGAACGCGTTGGTGCTAAGTTGTGGCAGGTCGGCAGGGACTTTCATCGAAATGAAAAGGCGGATAGCTGGAGTTACCGGAGTCAGTACACCCAGTTAAACGATTTACCTTTGCCTAAGTTGCCTATTATCAATGCTTCAACTGCAATTGCCGCTATCGAGCAGTTACCCTTGCCTGTAACGTTATCGGCAATACGAAAGGGCATAGCTAAAGCGTCGCTTCCGGGAAGAATGCAAACAGACTCCTATAAAAACTGTGAGATATTATTGGATGTTGCACATAATCCTCAGGCTGCTGCTTATGCCTGCCAGTATCTCGACAAGTTTTATCCAAAGCATAAAGTGTTTGCCGTTGTCGGTATGTTAAGTGATAAAGACCATAGTGGTGTCGCTAAAGCTTTGAGTTCCAGAGTTTGCGACTGGTATTTAGGGTCTCTGTCCGAGCCTCGTGGCGAAACATCCGGGCAATTGGCGGTTAAAGCCAAACTACCTAATGAATCTTGCCACTTATTTGACTCAGTTGAGCATGCGTTTTGCGAGGCTGTCCAGGCAGCGGAGCAATACCAGGCAAATAATGGTAAAGCTCTGGTTTTCGGCTTCGGCTCGTTTTACACTGTAGCGAGAATTACCGCGCATTTAAAAGGAGCTTGAGCTTTGTCCAGTCCTCTGCAGAATCGTCTTGTTGGCACTCTGATATTGGTGGCGTTAGCTGTCATTATTATTCCCGATATATTGGATGGTGAGAAGGCAGACCCGATTGAACCAATGGAAACTATTCCGTTAAAGCCCACCGTTGAGGAAGAACTTCAAAAACCGGAAACCTTGTCGGATAAAACCGTGTCAGAACCGGTAATCGTTAAAGAATCTCTTCCTGAAGCAGAAAAGACTGCGGATTCAGCTGAGCCCATTAACGAGAGCAGCGATGCCCAGGCTCCGCCACGTGAGCCGGCTGAGTATGCTGCTGACGGTAAAGCCTGGGTTATCCAGTTGGGTGCATTTAGTAACGAGGATAGTGTTAAACGTTTGATCTCTCAGTTACGGGAAAAAGGCTTTTCGGCGTACTCGCAAAAGGCATCTGATGGTTCAATTAGTCGTGTTTTAGTTGGTCCGGATACATCAAAGACTGAGCTGGAAAGGCAATTAGGTCCACTGAAGGAACTCACCGGGCTGCAAGGCAAGGTAATTACTTATCGGCCATGATTTTTGCAATATATGTGAAAAGAAAATCACATTCTCAGGCACATTCTGTTAAAATCCCCGCGTCTTTTGCGCAGCAATTGTGAGTCATTATGCTCTGGATTGACTATGCCATTATAATTGTCATCGGCCTTTCAACGCTGATCAGTCTGGTAAGGGGCTTTGTTAAAGAAGCCGTGTCTCTGGCCATCTGGATTTCAGCCTTTTTTATCGCGAGTCAGTTTTATCTCGACCTGGCAGTATACTTTACCGAAATTGGCGATCCTCTGGTAAGAAATGCCGCTGCAATAGCAGCATTGTTTGTAGCGACTCTTATTCTGGGCGCAATTATTAACTATATTCTTTCTCAATTAGTTCATCACACGGGCCTATCCGGAACTGACCGGGTTCTAGGTCTGGTTTTTGGTGCGTTACGCGGTGTATTAATTGTCAGCGCTTTATTATTTTTTATTGATTCCTTTACCACATTATCTTCCAGTGAATGGTGGAGGGAATCTCTATTAATTCCTCACTTCGGTGTATTTATTCAGTGGTTTTTCAGTTATCTGGAAAACAGCTCCAGTTTTTTAGTCCCTCAACCTGTATAAAAAGGTGAAAAGACATGTGTGGTATTGTTGGTATTGTTGGTAAGCAGGCTGTTAACCAAGCGCTTTATGATGGGTTAACTATGCTTCAACATCGTGGCCAGGACGCTGCTGGTATTATGACAGTTGATGAGCATTGCACTTTACGCTTAAGAAAGGCCAACGGCTTAGTACGCGATGTGTTCCATACACGCCACATGCACCGCTTGGCAGGTAATGTCGGTATTGGTCATGTACGCTATCCCACCGCCGGTAGCTCAAGCTCTGCAGAAGCACAGCCATTCTATGTTAACTCGCCTTTCGGTATTGCCATGGCACACAATGGTAACCTGACCAACGCTAACGATGTTCAGGAACATTTGTTCCAAACAGCTCGTCGCCATATTAATACCACGTCTGACTCAGAGATTTTGCTTAACGTATTTGCCAACGAGTTAGATAAGAACGAAAGTTTAACACTGAACGAAGAAGATGTTTTTCGCACTATGACAGCGGTTCATCGTCAGGTTCGTGGAGCCTATGCCGTAGTCGCTATGATTCTCGGTCACGGTATGGTTGCGTTTCGTGACCCATGGGGGATTCGTCCTCTGGCACTGGGTAAACGCGACACAGAAGATGGCGAGGAATATATTGTCGCGTCTGAGAGCGTTGCAATTGACGGTACTGGTTTTAAGTATGTGCGTGATGTGGAGCCGGGCGAGGCTATTTATATTACGAATGACGGTAAACTATACTCGCGCCAGTGTGCCGACAAACCCATGCACTGTCCTTGTATTTTTGAGTACGTTTACTTTGCACGCCCCGATTCATTTATTGATGGGATTTCGGTGTATGCCTCTCGTGTCAATATGGGACGTAAGCTGGGCGAAAAACTGAAACGGGACTACGCGGATTTAGACATTGATGTGGTTATCCCAATTCCTGAAACCAGCTGTGATATTGCACTGGAGATAGCCAATGTTATGGATTTGCCGTACCGCCAGGGGTTTGTGAAGAACCGTTATATTGGTCGTACTTTTATCATGCCGGGACAGACTCAGCGACGTAAGTCAGTACGCCGTAAATTGAACGCTATTAGCGCTGAATTCCGCGGTAAGAATGTTTTGCTGGTTGATGATTCTATTGTTCGCGGAACAACCTCTGAGCAGATTATAGAAATGGCTCGCGAGGCTGGTGCCAAAAAGGTTTATTTCGCATCAGCAGCTCCGGAAATTCGTTTCCCGAATGTTTATGGCATTGATATGCCAAGTGCCAATGAGCTTATTGGTCATGGACGTGAAGCAATAGAGATTCGTGACATGATCAAAGCAGATGGACTCATCTATCAGGATCTTGATGACCTGATAGATGCAGTCGGTGCTGAAAATCGCTCAATTAAGCGTTTTGAAACATCGGTATTTAGCGGCAAGTACGTAACCGGAGATGTCAGTCAGGAATATTTAGATCGTCTGCACGCAGCCCGTAACGACGTTGCCAGATCTGAACGTGACGGATCAGAAGACGCTAACCTAGAGCTGCATAACGATAACGACTGACTCAGCCTAACAGCAAGGCTGAGTCATTAATTGCTCAGTCTTGCTGGAAAGGGTAAACCGAGCCTAACTTAAGAATTTGAGTCAGTTCATCCAAAGCTGAACGCGATTCTTCTAATAATGCAGGGTCGCGTAAGTCATCAACAGCTAACTCATCGCGATAGTGTTTCTCTACCCACTGATTTAAACGACTGAATAACTTATCAGACATTAAACAATTTTGGTTAGCCCCGGTGAGCTCTTCATCGTTCAATGCAACTCGTAAGCGGAGGCAGGCGGGCCCGCCACCATTTCGCATGCTCTGCTTCACATCAAAGAATTCAACCCGCTTAATGGGACTGTCACTGCTTTGAGTCAACTGTTCCAGATAAGATCTGACACTGTCGTTCTCCTGACACTCCGTTGGCGCGATAATTGTCATTTGACCATCGGGTGGTGTGATGAGCTGAGTATTGAATAAATACGTACTAACGGCGTCCTGAATACTTACTTGTTCAGTACCCACTTTAATGAAATGTAGTGGGTTATCACCGAACTTAAGCTGAATTTCGGCCAATTTCGCTTCTGTATCGGCAAAAGCCTGCTCATGATAGAACAGTACGTTTTGGTTGCCTACGGCAATGACATCGTTATGGAAAACCCCTTGGTCAATTACGTCAGGGTTTTGCTGAATATAAACGGTATTATCTTCGCTCAGGCCGTGCAAGCGAGCAATGGCTTGAGAGGCTTCTAAGGTCTGTCTTGCCGGAAAACGTTTGGGAGCTGGCTTAGAACTGTCAAAGGCATAACGACCATAGACAAAGAGTTCTACTCCGGCGTGACCATATTCACGACACAAGCGAGTGTGATTGGCTGCACCTTCATCGCCAAAATGCTCGTTGTCGGGTAAATGTGTATGGTGCTCAAAGTAGCGGCTATTGTTGAACATAGCTTGCAAGATACGACCGCTGGTCTGTGGCTCTAATGAACGGTGAAACTTATTCGTCAGATTAGCCGGGGTAAAGTGCACTTTACCGTTAGCGGTGTCTGCACTTGGCGAAACGGTTGCTGCATTGGCGGTCCACATACTGGAAGCAGAGCAAACGGCCTGGAAAATAGCCGGAGCTTCGGTTGCTGCTTTATGTAACACCTCGGCATCAGTCCCGGTAAAGCCGAGGCGCCGCAAAGCAAAAATATCCGGGCGTTCCTGAGGAGCAAGTACTCCCTGTTTCATCCCCATATCGTGCAATGCTTTCATTTTTTTCAGGCCTTGCAGGGCAGCACTTTTAGGACTGGATGAGGCTTTAGCGTTGGCCAAAGAGGCAACATTACCGAACGACAATCCAGCGTAATTATGAGTAGGTCCGACTAATCCGTCGTAGTTGACTTCGAAGTGTTGCATGCTCACTTTTCGATACTCCCTGCACGTATTGTGCACCTGATAATGTAAACTAAGGTGTCATTATACTGTTTTAAAACCGCCTTGAAAGCCTTTATTTTTCTGACGTTTAAGCCCGTTCTCATAAATCTGACTGTTTATTTAACTTGTGCGAATTTTTATCAAATACTCGAGTTATGGTTGTTTCTGCTGGCGATAACCGATATACCTAAAAAAGGTCGCTAATGAGCAATTGCACTTGTAATTGTTACTGTTAGCACGTATATACACGGTCATCTACAACAAGAGAACGATTATTCTATGGCAAAATCGCTCGTCATTGTCGAGTCTCCGGCAAAAGCCAAAACGATTAATAAATATTTAGGTAAGGACTTTGTCGTTAAGTCCAGTGTTGGTCATGTCCGTGATCTACCTACCCGAGCTACTGAGACTATCAAAAGCAAACCGGCAGCTGAAGTCCGGAAGATGTCCCCGGATGCAAAAGCTAAATATCAAAAAGAACGGGACTACAAGCGGCTAATTGCTCGTATGGGAGTTGACCCGGAAAATGATTGGGAAGCCCATTACGAAGTTCTGCAGGGTAAAGAAAAAGTCGTTAAAGAGTTAAAACAGTTGGCGAAAAAGTCTGACGAAATTATTCTCGCAACGGATTTGGACCGCGAGGGAGAGGCAATTGCCTGGCACTTGCGAGAACTTATCGGTGGTGACGATTCCCGCTATAAACGCGTGGTGTTTAACGAAATTACTAAGAAGGCTATTCAGGAAGCGTTTGAGCATCCTGCAGAGTTGAACACTGATAGGGTTAATGCGCAGCAGACTCGCCGTTTTCTTGACCGTGTAGTCGGCTTCATGGTTTCTCCGTTATTGTGGAAGAAAATTGCCCGTGGGTTATCGGCAGGTCGTGTGCAGTCAGTTGCTGTGCGTTTGGTGGTTGAACGCGAACGCGAAATAAAAGCCTTTGTTCCGGAAGAGTATTGGGATGTTCATGCAGATTTAATGACACCATCGGAAGACTCTCTGCGTATGCAGGTAATGAAGCAGGCAGGGAAAAATTTTCGCCCGGCTAATAAAAAAGAAACCGATGCGGCACTGGCGTTATTGAAGGGTTCAGGTTACGAAATTACCGGCCGTGAAGACAAGCCCACGTCGAGCAAACCCAGCGCGCCGTTCATTACTTCAACACTTCAGCAAGCGGCCAGTACTCGGTTAGGCTTTGGTGTGAAAAAGACGATGATGATGGCTCAGCGTCTTTATGAAGCAGGTCACATTACTTATATGCGTACTGACTCAACCAATTTGAGTGCTGAAGCGGTTGATGCCTGTCGTGAATTAATTACCAAGGATTTTGGTAAAAATTATTTACCGGATGCTCCTATTCGCTATGGTGCAAAAAGTAACGCGCAGGAAGCGCATGAGGCAATACGCCCGTCGGATGTTAAGGTGAAATCGGAATCTTTATCTTCTGTGGAGCGAGACGCCCAGCGTTTGTATGAGTTGATTTGGCGTCAATTTGTGGCCTGCCAAATGGTACCGGCTCGATACGACAGTACCACCCTGACGGCAACCGCCGGTGATTTTGAATTGAAAGCTCGCGGACGTGTCATGCGTTTTGCCGGTTGGACTAAGGTAATGCCTCCGTCCAGCAGCAAAAAAGACGGTGATGCGACCTTGCCTGATGTGAAAAAAGGCGACGCGTTACAGCTAGAGAAACTGAACCCGGAACAACATTTTACTAAGCCACCGGCGCGTTATGGCGAGGCGTCTTTAGTTAAAGAGTTAGAAAAACGAGGTATTGGCCGGCCGTCGACTTATGCATCGATTATTTCTACCATTCAGGACAGAGGGTATGTTCGGGTAGAGAACCGCCGGTTCTTTGCTGAAAAAATGGGTGAAATTGTCAATGACCGACTGGTTGAGAACTTCACCGAATTAATGAATTACAACTTTACGGCAGAAATGGAACAGGCCTTGGATGATATTGCTGCCGGAAAACGCGACTGGAAAGAAACCCTCGATAAGTTTTATGCAGACTTTAAAGAACGGCTGGAGAAAGCTGAGCTGGAATCTACCGAAGGCGGTATGCGCGAGAACAGTCTTGTTCTGACCGATATTGACTGTCCTGAATGTGGTCGGAAAATGGGGATAAGAACCGCTTCAACCGGTGTTTTTCTGGGTTGCTCAGGTTACAACTTGCCGCCAAAGGAACGCTGCACTAAAACACTGAACCTGACGCCGGGTGAAGAAGCGGTTGAGGTAACTGACGAAGAAGAACGTGAAACCGAAGCGCTCAGAGCGAAGAAGCGCTGCCCTAAGTGCGGGACAGCGATGGACAGCTATCTTATTGATGAAAAGCGTAAGTTGCATGTTTGTGGTAACAACCCTACTTGCGACGGTCAACTGGTTGAAGAGGGCACATTCCGGATTAAGGGGTACGACGGCCCAACTATCGAGTGTGATAAGTGCGGCTCGGAAATGCAGTTAAAAAATGGGCGTTTCGGTAAATATTTTGGTTGTACCAACAGTGACTGCAAGAACACCCGCAAGTTGTTGCGCAGCGGTGAACCTGCACCACCTAAAGAAGATCCGGTTCCATTGCCGGAGTTACCATGTGAAGAGTCAGATGCTTATTTTGTTTTACGGGACGGTGCATCAGGTATTTTCTTGTCAGCTAATACTTTTCCTAAGTCACGGGAGACCCGTGCTGTTACCGTAAAAGAACTTGCTCAGTTTAAAGATAGGTTACCCGAGAAGTTTAAGTATTTGGCTGAAGCTCCGCAGGAAGACGAGGACGGTAATGATGCTATTGTTCGCTTCTCACGCAAAAACAAAGAACAATACGTGGTGACCGAAATTAAGAAAAAACAAACTGGCTGGAAGGCATTTTTCCGCGATGGGAAGTGGCAAGTACAGGACAAGTAGTTAATGACTTACGGGCAAAGGGTCACTTTGCCAATGGCTAATCAAAACCGGCTAGACTAACATAGCTGTGTGTCTAATGAAGGACACAGCACACTGGACATGGAGGTCCCATGTTATTGTCTCGCTTGGGCATAACATTTCCCGCTGCCTTTCTGGCAGCGGGTTTTTCTTTATTTAAGCCAGGCAAAACGCTGCGAAAACAATCCGGACAAGCCGGTATTGAGCTGTTAATTGTATGGCCGGTTATTGTGGCCGCTGTTTTTACTTTCGTTCAGGCACTGATTATCTGGTGGGGACAACAAACTCTAACAGTTGCTAATCAGTACGCTGTGCGCGCGGGTAGCATTAATAACGGTAGTCACAATGCCATGGTTAACACGTTGGTTGCCGGAATGGCGGGGCTTAAACCGCAACTCAGTACTGACAACAAAATGGTCGCTGTAACTGAAGCTTTGGTGGAGCAGAGACTTCATTACGCACAATTTGGTCAACTAAAAGTCTTGTCGCCTACGGTTGAGGATTTTCGCCAGTTTGCCGATTGGCGCTGGGACGATGAGTTAAAGACTGAGGTGTTGGAGATTTCAGTTGATCACTATCACGCTCGTGCCAGTAGCGACGGTAGCGAACAATGGCACCAGGCAAGGGTACTGGTTATTGAAAGCTATTGGTGCCTGCCCCTTGATATTCCTATTGCCGGTGAGTTCTTATCTGCGACTCAGACCTTACTGTCCGACTCTAAAGCAGCACGTTACTGCGCAAAGCGCAGCCGAGTGTTCAATAAACCTCTATGGGCGCTATCGAATACCGCTCAGCACTCAATGCTAAGCGGCTATCGAAAGTAAACTAACGAATATCGTGGTAGTCAACGCAGGCTTGTAAGGTATTTTCAATAAGTGATGCTACGGTCATTGGCCCCACACCACCCGGGACAGGCGTTATCCAGCCGGCTTTTTCAGAGGCTGTCTGGAACTCAATATCACCCGTTAAACGACCATCAGGTAATCGATTCATACCAACATCAATGACGATAGCTCCGGGCTTAACCCATTCCCCCGGAATGAACTCAGGCTTTCCTACTGCTACAACTAAAATATCTGCTCTTTTAACGTGTTCAGACAGGTCACTGGTAAACCTGTGACAAACTGTCGTTGTAGCGCCTGCTAAAAGGAGTTCCAGACTCATTGGCCGGCCAACAATGTTAGACGCACCAACGACAACTGCATTCAACCCATGTAGGTCAACTTTTGTGTGCTCCAGTAAGGTCATAATGCCTTTAGGCGTGCAGGGGCGTAGAGCTGGAATGCGTTGCGATAAACGTCCGACATTAAAGGGGTGGAAGCCGTCGACATCTTTGTCAGGGCGAATTCGTTCTAATATCGGAGTAGCATCAAGGCCCGCCGGTAGAGGCAACTGGACTAAAATGCCGTCGACAGCAGTGTCGTTGTTTAATTTTTCAATCAGCTCTTCAAGTTCCTGCTGGGTTGTCGTTGCCGGTAAGTCATAGTCAAAGGAGCGAAAACCGACATCTTCACAAGCTCGCCGTTTATTTCCTACATAAACTTCGGAAGCCGCATCGCTCCCAACTAAGACAACCGCCAGACCTGGTGCTCGCAGCCCGGAGTTAACACGTTCTTTTACTTGCTGTTTGACGGCCTGACGTACAGTGGAAGCAATGGTTTTACCATCGATAATTTGAGCTGGCATAATGACGTTCCCAAAAGTGAGAGAATTCAAGGTGATATATGGGCTTATTGTAACTTTTTTCTGCCCTGAATGTCACCGGTTGTTGGTTTAGTCGTCAGGTTGACGCAAAAGTAGCCACTCGGCACCGATAACAGAAAAAAAGTTTGACGGGTCAGTCTGCAACAGGTAATATTCGCCCCCGTTGTCAGCCAGCATTTGCTTTTTAAAAGCAGCGTCTGATACGGCTTTCGGAGAAATTCGGCGATTAGCGCAGTTTGGTAGCGCACTTGGTTTGGGTCCAAGGGGTCGCAGGTTCAAATCCTGCATCGCCGACCATTCTCTAGACGGCAAAATGGTTCGATATGCGCCCGTAGCTCAGTTGGATAGAGCAAGGATTACCCCCTAAATTATTACCAAATTATCTGGGTGGGTGGTTTTAAAGGCATCACGAGACGGTAACATTACCAAAATATCGATCTCAGTTACCAAGTGCAAATAATTTTGGTAACATGCAGATGATTTACTTAAATTAAGTCCGATTAGCTCAGTTGGATAGAGCATCTGCCTTTAAGCATGGCGAAAGCCAAAATTAGGAGCCTCCCTTGGGAAACCTTTGGAGTGAAAGAAGTCAAATTCAGGGAAACCTTACTGGAAACAGTTGGCAATCCTGAGCCAAGCCTCATCAGAGGAAGGTGCAGAGACTAGACGGCTTCCATCTAAGTCAAATACGATAAGATGAAGGGATAGTCCAGACCACAAAGCCGAGAGGTCGCAGTGAAAGCTGTAGTGGTAAGCTAAGCAGACGGTCGCAGGTTCGAATCCTGCATCGGACGCCATCTCCAAAACGACTGATACCAGTCGTTTTTTTTTGCAAGAAATCCCTCCCATAAGTTACTCCTTCTTAAGTTCTATGTATCAAATTGAAACAAATCAACATATATTGCTTTGAATTGTACTCAGTGACGATATCATTACGTAACGTAAATCCAGCATGAGAAATAAGAAATGTCTACTGAAGATGACTTTGACGCGATAGAAGAGATTAATAAAGTCTTCGGAGAAAAGATAAATAATGCTCTTGCTGTTGCAATGGTTACGCGGGATGGAGAGGTTTTATTCCATTACGCTGCGCAAGGCCGAATCAACAAAGATCCGGCAGATGCGGCATACATTCTCGAAATGATCGAAAATCTCTCTAAGCAAGGTTAGGGTAAATTCTATCTGGCACTTTTGACCACAACATTACTTAATCTGATTAGGTAGCAAGCAAGCTTAACTCCAAAGCGGAAGAACTGTGTTTGCGAAGAACTCGTTAACCGGTCAAAATTTTGTTAAATCTGGGTAGAACCCTTGGTTAACTATTGGAAAGATGGACTTCCCAGACTTTGCTAGACACTTTTAACAGTTACAATGTAACTCAAACTAGAGGTGTTTATGAGCAAAGGCAAACGGTATACCGAAGAATTTAAAATTGAAGCCGTCAAGCAGGTCACCGAG
>Ga0208138_100179_pt1 | contig 36966 bp, 36 predicted proteins | sample AntRauMetaRauer3_FD_184786 | JGI IMG/M metagenome (GOLD analysis project Ga0208138, IMG submission 184786) | Saline lake microbial communities from Rauer Lake, Antarctica, in enrichment culture - Antartic Rauer Lake 3 Metagenome Rauer3 (SPAdes)... ... | reverse complement strand
ACGAGATCCACTATACGACCGAACTCGCCGGCGAGGACACCCACTTCCTCCCGTTCAACAAGGGCCACGAGAAGGGCGGTGGCAACCCCCCACGAGAGAACGACCACCGCACTGCGTATCTCTGGAAAGACGTCTGGGCGAAGGACAGTTGGATGGATATCATCCAGCGGTTCATCCACATCGACACGGAGGAGATCAAGAAAGACGGCATCACCGTCGAGGAGGACGAGACGATCATCTTCCCGCGCTATCACCAACTGGAGTGTGTCCGCCAGCTGGTTGCCAGCGCGAAAGAGGAGGGACCCGGCGAGGATTACCTCATCCAGCACTCCACCGGGAGCGGGAAGAGCAAGTCTATCGCCTGGCTGGTTCACCGGCTCAGTTCGCTGCACGACGACCAAGACGATGCAGTGTTCGACGGCGTCGTCGTCGTCACCGACCGAACCGTCCTCGACGAACAGCTCCGGAACACCATCTACGAGCTCGACCACAAGACTGGCGTCGTTCATCCGATCAAAGGCGAGAACCGCTCGAAATCCGAGGAGCTCGCGGAGGCCTTGGAGGCTGGCAAGCCCGTGATCATCACGACGCTCCAGACGTTCCCGTACGTCATTGAGCACGCACAGTCACTTCCGGAGCGGGATTACGCTGTTGTCGTCGACGAAGCCCACAGCAGCCAGAGCGGCGAGATGTCCGCCGAGATGAAGGGCATCCTCTCGGGGGTCGATGAGGAAGATATCGAGGATTGGGAGGACGCCATGGCAGAGAATGCAAAATCTCGGAACAAACAGCCCAACCTCAGCTTTTTCGCGTTTACTGCGACGCCGAAGGCAAAGACCCTGAAAGCATTCGGTGAACCCGATGGAGACGGTGGGCACGAACCGTTCCACCTGTACTCGATGCAGCAAGCGATAGATGAGGGATTCATCATCGACGTCCTCCAAAACTACACGACGTACGAGACGTTCTACAACGTCGCGAAGGTCGTCGAGGAGGACCCACAGGTGCCCGAGCAGAAGGCAGTGAACGCGATATCGCGGTTCCTGAAACTCCACCCGCACAACGTCTCACAGAAAGTTGAGATCATCGTCGAACACTTCCGGAACCACACGCAGCACAAGATCGGTGGGAAGGCGAAAGCGATGATCGTGACGTCCTCTCGCGCTCACGCAGTCCGCTACAAGAAGTCGATTGACGAATATATTGAGGAGAACGGATACGACCTCAGCGCGCTCGTCGCGTTCAGTGGGACGGTCGAGGACGATGGCGGTAGCTACACGGAAAAGGGAATGAATGACGGCATCAAAGAGTCGGAACTCCCCAACGTCTTCGACACGCCGGAGTACCAGGTCCTCGTCGTCGCCGATAAGTATCAGACCGGTTTCGACCAACCGCTCCTCCACACGATGTATGTCGACAAGAAACTCTCGGGGATTCAAGCGGTCCAGACACTTTCTCGATTGAACCGGCAGCATCCCGGGAAAGAGGACACGTTCGTGCTGGACTTCGAGAACGAGCAGGAAGAGATCAAGGAAGCGTTTGAGCCGTTCTACGGTAAGACAACCGTGACGGAGGAGATGGACCCACAACATCTCCAACAGTTAGCCTCTGACCTCGATGCGTTCCGCATCTACGAGCAAAAGGAAGTCGACCGCTTCGCTAAGGTATTCTTTGACCCGTCCAACACGGGGACGGAAGGTACTCATGGAAAGCTCAGCAGTATCGTTCAGCCAGCCCGGGACCGCTTCGTCGCCAAAGAGGAGGAAATCCAGGAAGACTTCCGCTCAACGCTCAGGTCGTTCCTGCAGCTGTATAAGTTTCAGTCGCAGATCGTCAGCTACGCGGATACCCACCTTGAGAAGCTCTACACCTTCGGTCGGTTCCTGTACAAGGAACTCCCGAGGCAATCTCATGACCCTACCGTAGAATTCGACGACGAACTCGCCCTACAGTACTATCGGCTTGAGAAGTCTGAGGAGGGTTCCATCGGGCTCAGCGCGACTGACGGTGAGGTCAAAGGCCCGACAGAGACTGGAACGGGCGGTTCAGAAGCTGATGATGAAGTTGAACTGTCGACTATCGTCGAGAAAATCAACGACAAGCTTGGGACTGATTTCACCGAGGCCGACCAACTGTTCCTTGAGCAGCTCAAGGAAGATGCACTAGAAGACGATCACCTCCAGCGTTCTGCGCGTGCCAATAGTCGCGAAAACTTCGCGCTGGAGTTCGACGATGCGCTAACCAGTATGTTTATCGATCGAATGGACCAGAATCAGGAGCTCTTCGCGGAGTTTATGGACAACGACGAAGTCCAGGAAGCGATTACAAAGCATCTTCGTCAACAGGTGTACCAAGAGAGCCAATCAGGATAAACTTCAGAAAACACTGACAGCAACACAGTCAAGATACGGCCAAGACAGACTCAAACGATGCCGAACGACTACACCGTACTGAACGACTGGGCGGGAAGTGAAGAATCGTCGCACCAAGAGATCGCCGAGCAGTTGCTCCCGAAACTGAAAGAGGAAATGCCCGAAGAGCGGTATGAAGTAGACTTCACGGCGGACCTCCAGCGAGCGGTGATCGACGCCATCACACGAGACCTGTCTGCGAACCTTGCTGGCGAGGACTGGATCGGCATGGGCTTCGACGACCCAGAGGACTTTCTCGATGCTGAAGCCGTTTCTGACGCTATCGGCGAACAGGCTGAATGGTACTTCGAAGACGATCAGACCGGCAAATCGTGGGACATCCTGCAAGTCATTTTTGAGTACGCTGAAGAGTACAACCTCGTTGAGCGGAGCAAGTAGCAGCGTAGAACCGCCAGGTGATCAATCCCCACCACGGTGGGCAGGCTATCCGGTACGCTATTACGCTGATATAAGTATTCTCGATCACGAAGGATTTCACGATGGTACGCGTCGTCAATGTCGTTGCGTCGGGAGCCTTAGACGTCGAACTCGATCTCGCGACCTTCGCACGGGAACTTGACGACGTCGTCGACTACGATCCCGAAAAATATCCTGGAGCCTACGTCCGGTTCGGCGACGGCGAGCCATTGATCACGCTGTACCGTACCGGGAAGTACATCATCACCGGAGCGTCGTCGGAAGCCGAATCTGAACGTCTCCGAGACGAGTTTCTGGTCCTGCTGGAACGTCACGGGATCGTTTCGAGTGCTGAGGATGCCTGGTTCAGTATCCAGAACTACGTGTGCATGGCCGATCTCGAACGACCGCTAAATCTGTCAGCGCTTGCAATTGGGCTTGGTCTTGAGATCACAGAGTACGAACCAGAGCAGTTCCCCGGATTGGTGTACCGCCCCCGCGACCACGAGTGCGTACTACTGGTCTTTGCCACCGGAAAAGTCGTGATCACTGGCGCTCAGGAAATTACGGAGGCCGACACCGCGTTCTCAGCGTTCCGTGAAACAATAGAAACACTGCTTGAGACCGGATAAGCTACACCTCTGTGACTGCGTTAACCAACACAATCACCGAATGAGGACGAATGTTGGTTAATGTCTTCTAGACCCCGGCGAATCGCGGCAGGACACACACCCAAGGTCCGATATGACCTTTACCACATGCTGGCGAATACTCCTAGAAGGGTGTGATACCCTTGCTGTTGAGGGGATTGGCGTATGTACTCAGAGTCAAAATTCATTCAAGCGATGGTCGATCAAACCGGGGCAGTCGCATAGTTCACCAAGAAGCCTATAAAGAAGTAGAGAAATGCAGCAGCAATGACTCCGCCCTTGATGGACTCTTTGGCACCTTGTAGCAGTCCCACAGAGGCGACCAGAGCGGCAACTAGATCAATAGCTATCGCCAGCTGAGATGTCGGCGCAACGGTCATCACGCCAGCGTAGAGGAAACGCGAGAGTTTGTTGGCAGTCTGGACAGTATCCGGCGAACCACCAAGTGAGAGATCAATCGTAGAGAGGAACAAGGCGGTAAATAGGAAGAACGCTGCCAAGCCCCCGGTCTCGATTGCTTCCTCTGCGTTCATATCACCTATATTTGGCTCCGGAGCCGTGAAAGTACCGTCAAGTCAGAAATTAAGTCTCAGCTCCCAGGTCCAGAAGTTCCGGATGCGGTCGATTGCTGAGCATTATAAAAATCCACGAACAGATACTTTACAAAGGTCTTGTCAAACTTATTTTTGCGGTTCCAAAAGACACCGACGCCGACAAATGCGGCGATCACGACACCCACGGTTACGGTAATTGAAGGGAGAAGAGGGCGTCCCAGACAGCTAAAGCCACCTAAAGCAGCGACCACAACGAGCAGGGACCAGGACGCGGCCCACATACTCCGATGAAATGAATAGACCGACTGGAACCGGAGAGCTCGCGTATAGGAAGTCGTCTCAAGGTAACTCAAAACTATCTTCAGGAGCTTCCCGTGATGATCGAAATCCGATGGGAGCGAGAACCGTTGCTCACATAGCGTCAAAAACGATTTTTCAACGTATGTGACTGTGATCGGCGCCGTCGCTGGCGTCTCATTTTGAATTGCGGTGAGTGTGTCACCGAACGTCGTAGGCGAATCAGCCCAGCTGCCCAGCGCCTGCAGCAGATGGCCAGTCACGTATGCAAGAGCAAGAAATCCACCGACAACCACCCCACTGGGAAGTCCCTGTATCAGCTCGTCAACGGGGAGTAAAAGAACGAGCGCACCGATCCAGAGCGCCCCAGGGACGAGATTCGTGATGACATCATAGAATCCCAGCGCTCGGAAGCTTCGTGCAAGAGCCATACCTATTCTTGCAGATATCCCGACATCTCATATATTATCCCATATGAACCGCTGATACGGTATTCCAAGAGTATCGACCCGACCTCAGAGGAGATTATGCCGACGCGAGAATTTGCTGTTCAACGGCGGTGAGGTCCGCCCTAGAACCAAAGATCTCGCCGAGAATCTCACCCGCGAGCCACGTTGCGCCGATCAATACGATAGCGCCACCGATGACTTCCCCCAACGAGGGTTGCTGAGGCTGCTGCTCAGACGTAGATGTAGTCGGTGAGGAATCTTGCAGACCATTGAGGAGTCCATGTTGGTTCGTCTGAGCTGTGGGAACGACGGTCTGAAACTCGGGGCCTCCACCGATCTTAGTGTCCAGCGTCGGGTCGGGTGCGGATACCATTAGTTGACATATGTAGCCGGTGTTTTATAAATACTGCGTCGAGATTTGCGAGTTCAAAGACGGTCAATCAATTCGTATGCGGTACTCTTCGTCGTCAATCCCGAGATAGATCACACCATCCTGACGCGTCGTGACAACATTTCGATCCGTGGTTGTTCCCGAACGTCGAGATACAGTAGCACCAGTTGCCTGCGCACTGTATTTTTGGCTTGCATTCGTCGACCCGGCTTTCGCATCCGAGATCGCAACTAACTCTGGCGTCATATGGTGGAATAATTTCGGAGTATAACTGCTCTCACGACCGTGGTGAGGTGCGACGAGGACATTCGTATCGCGAAGGTCATCACGGACGGAGGACTGCTCTAGAAGAGTTTCAAGCGCCTCCTGTTCAAGATCGCCCGCAGTGACGAGCTTAAACGATCCATATTCAAGCACAGTCAGAATACTGATATTATTCATGTTCACTGTCTCTCCTTCACTCAATTCGTCGATGGGTGTCGTTCCGGCCTCTTCCAACGAGAGAATGTGGTGGGTGAACGTCAGACTCCCATTCCAGGAGGGCTCACTCGGTGAGAAGGTTGCTCGTTGATCGTACGTGTCAGTGAGTGTCAGATAGGATTCCGTCACTGACTGGTAGCGTGAACGGTCGGGATAGAGATCGTTCTTCCGCCGTCTGATGTACCCGTCCGCTTCGTCACGACGGGCAATCACTTCGGGCGAGAAGTACGATGAAAACTCGGGGAGATCCTCGATGTGATCTTCATCTGGATGCGTGAGCACTAGATAATCAACCGAGTCGATTCCGTGCTGTGTGTGGATGTGTCGACTGGGCGAGAAGCCGTTCGCGTGTTGTCCGAGGTCAATAACCGCGTTGCGTTCTGGCCCCTTAACTAAAATCGCATCCCCCCGCTCGACGTCCCAAATGTAGATTTCGACAGCAGCCATACCGGCATTAGATTAACTGGCGGCTTAGAAGGTTCGGACAGGGTTGAAGAATGATTGTCGCCGCGAAAGAAACATAGGGGGTTGGTGTATGTTCACATCTAATGCTCTATAATCACCTCCAGGTTCATTTTTTGAATGTCGACCACGGTGATTGCACTATCATTCGGCATCCTGGCGATCAACATCGGGACGAGGGGCGAATATCGGTTATCGATATCAACGATTGGCCGGACCAGAAAGAGCATGTCGAAGAAGACGACATCAGCAGTCTAGAGTACTATCTCCAATTTCCGGTAAAGGACGACCAACAAAGCTCCTTAACGGGGATTCGACAAAAAAGTCAGATCAGCCCTGAAGAGTACGCACAGGAGTACCTCAATGATCCAATCGAGTACTACAACGAGAATTTTGATGAGGTAACGCACAAGATCTGGCGCTTCATTGCGACACATCCGGATATGGATCATCTATCGGGGTTGAACCGACTTGATGAAGAAATCGGATTCAGTGTGTTTTGGGATACCGATCACAACCGTGAACGTGATGAAGATAACTGGTATGAAGTCTACGAGTGGGCAGATTGGGAACTCCATGAAGACATTCGAGAGGGGAACACGGACCACGACAATATCCAGCCGACTCAAGGACAACAAAAGAAATACTGGGAACACGACAACATAGAAATCCTCCATCCATCCCCAGAGTTCGTTCAAGACCTTAATGAGCAGAATGCTGATCTGGAAAATCCAGAATATAACGACTACAGCTACGTATTCAAAATCCAACACGGAACACGTTCAATCCTACTCCCAGGAGACGCGGAAGAAGAAGTGTGGGACCAAATCTTAGAGGACTGGGGGACAGAGGCCCTCGAGGACGTCCATATACTGAAAGCAGCTCATCACGGCCGCAAAGATGGCTTTCACAGAGAAGCAGTAGAAGCGATGGATCCCGCTTACGTGATCGTGAGTGTCGGGAAGAAAGACGAACAGGACGCCTATGATAACTACCGTTCGGCATGTAACGACGATACAGAGATTCTATCGACTCGTCAATACGGCCGTATCAAGGCGATCTGTACCCGTCCGAACTCGGTTATCGTCGATAAGGCAGAACCAGACGGGATCTTTGACCTTCCTGACGCCTAAGCGCCGTTCATCCGTTGATCACGTTGATTGTTCCAGTAGTTCCTATACGGACTTCCTCGATCTCATCAAGATTAGGGCTGTACCCTCCGGTGTTTCCGAAGCTTCCACTAGACAGCACGACCTGTCTTACCAAACTATCCCGATCTCTAGTTTCAATACGTTTGGTAAGATTGCTCGAATGCTATTCGCTTTCCTTCTGCGATTTTGGGAACTCTTGAACGACCCATACCCTCCACCGTTTCCGGAGCTTTTAGCAACTAAGAAACGCTCTAGAAATCACGACGCCCGTACTCAGTAGTCGGAAATATCTGACTGGAGGAGGTTGTTATCGTCGGCTGTCGATTGGATGATGTTCGCGAGTTCTTCGAAGCGGGTCGTCGAGAGAAGGACCTCAAGTACTGCTTTCATCGGGACGTCAAGCTCATACTCGTGATACCGGCCGGCCGAGAGTCCCTCGTTCCGTTCGTAGACGCTGATGAGCCCGAGCATATTCATATCCGAGAGGTGGTCGCGAACACGCCGTTCGCTCACGCTGTCGGCATCGAGCCGGTCGCAGATCTTCACGTATCGTTCGTAGAGATCGCGAGAGCGGACAGGGACGTCGTCGAGCGCTTGGTGATACGCGAGCGCACAGAGGACGGCGTGTCCCTGGGTCGTGAGTTCCTGCATCCCCTCGTAGAGCTGGTTTTTTTCGAGTTCGTCTTGGGCGTCCCGAACGTGCACCTCGGTCACGGTTTCGGAATCGTCAGCTTGTGCGAGTTCACCGGCTTCACGAAGCAGTCGAATCGCTTGTCGGGCCGATCCCGTGTCTTGAGCAGCAAACGCCGCACAGAGCGGGACAACATCATCGTCGAGGACACCATCGTGGAACGCTTTCTCGGCACGTGGGTTGAGAATCGAGCGCAGCTGATTCGCGTCGTATGGCGGGAAGAGAATCTCCTTTTCAGCAAGTGTGTCCTTGACCTTCGGCGAGAGGTTGTCCCGGAACTGGAAGTCGTTGCTGATGCCGACGATCACCGGGCGGACGTCGTCGACGTAGCCGTTCGACCGCGCTCGAGGAAGCCCATAGAGGATGTCATCAGACTGGCCGATATTGTCGATCTCGTCGAGGACGATCACGACGGTTCCCCCGAGGGCGTCGAGTTCCTCGTAGAGGATGTCGAAAACTCGTTGCTGGGAGTAGCCGGTGGTACTGATGCGGTCTTTGTCCTGGCTTTCACGGAGTTCGTTGACGAGGGCGACGGCGACCTGGTAGGACGAGGAGAGATTCTCGCAACTGACCCAGACAGTCGATAGGTTGACGTCGTCATACTCGGCAGCGTCGTTCTCCAGGTGCGACAGCATAAACTTCGTCGCGACGGTCTTCCCCGTTCCCGTCTTGCCGTACAGAAAGATGTTCGACGTCGGGCGGTTATCGATAATCGGCTGAAGGGCTCGCTGATATTTCTCGAGTTCCTCGTCCCGTTCACGGATATCTTCGGGCTCGTAGGAGTCGTCAAGGGGTTCGGCGTCGGCGAATACCTGACGATCCCGTTGGAACATCCCCATGATAGACCGCCACACAGGACGATATGATAAAACCACCGCTTCCTTAGCTTCCGAAGCGTCCGAAGCTCGAGTATATATAAGCGACAACCCCACCGATGGTTCCGAAGCTCCGATTCTTTATATAACCCTCTCACTCCACTGTTTCCGAAGCTAGAGTGAACACCCCTAGCCCCCACCCCTAGGAGAGATCTATCTTAAACCAAAGAACTAAGACAATAACCTACCAACCATAGCCGCACTAGAGCGAAAACAATATTCTAGGAATAGAATATGTTTAGCGTGGAAGGACCGAATTTGTGTAGAGGAAAACTTTCTCGGCAACCCACGCCGCTTCTCTCGTAGGCCCCCTCCTTCTCTCGTGGATAGCTCCGGAAATGGTGGAGTGAGGGTTCACATAATCCGCCGTCAACAAAAGCTCCGGAAACGGTGGAGGGTTGTTCTCTCGTCTAATAGGTTCCGCCCTCGAGTTCGCGTTCATCGTAGTTCGGTTCGAGCTGGTCACGACTTACGTGGGGTAAAGGTTGATCGAGGTCTCGAGTCGTTCTCCACTCCCTTGCTGGTTACGGGACGATACCCATTGATTTGAACCTGCACAAAGCTCCGGAACTGGTGGAGGGGGCCTCCACGTCTCAATCAATAGCTTCGGAAACGATGGAGAGTTAGATCTCTCGTCAGATCCGGGCCTTCCGCTGCTACTGGAACCCTGATGATCTCCTGTTTACGCTGACTTGCCGAGCGATTGCTCCGGAAATGCTGGAGGGTGTCCTTCGAATCTTACCAAACATTTATTCTCCAACAGGCTGTGTTGTTTGGTAAGACAATGCCCACACGGCCACAGGCTCCCGATTCGCTCCCGCAGTATCTCGCTGAGGGTGTCCCGAAGCAATCCGACACGGACTTACGCGCCCTCCAGAACTGGATCGACGACCTGCTTGAGTACCGCCAAGACGTCGACGTGGGTGATATCGACGCTGGCGAGGGCGAATCGATCGAAGCAATTGAGGAATCGAGTGGCGGGACTGTGGTGATCAAGAAGGTCAGCTGTGGTAAGGACAACTGCAAGTGCCAGTCAGGCGAACTTCATGGTCCCTACAAGTACATCGTCCGTCGACAGGGAGACAGTCTCGACTGGGACTACAAAGGTCCAGTATCCGAATAGATTCCCATTTAGGAATCTCTACAGTCTTTCCTATAGGAAGCTCTATTGCTTCGAGTTGACGTCGACGGCGTCGAGGTCGGGCTCGTCAAACTCGAGGGCCTCCGCGACAGCGTCCGGAAGCTCCGGTCGCGGTGCCGATTCGTGGCGTTCGATCTTCTCGGTCTTGCGGGTGTTCTCGTAGAGGGCTCGAGCGATCGGAAGCCCACGTAGATACTTGTAGTCGTGGAGGACCTCGACACCTCGAGCTGTGAAACCGTAGAACTGTGATGGGAGATCCCGTTTCTCCTCGCTTGGTTCATAGGTGTAGCGTGCGAGGATCCCGGCGTCAATCAGCGTCTCAAGCTGGTCTTTGATGGCCGCCTGGCTCTTCCCAGTCATATACTCGAGTTCGGCGAGCGACATGAGATGGGTGGGATGGCCGAGAAGTTCCTGGATGATGAGGTGGCGCGTGTCCTGGGACAACAGCTTGAATATTCGCTGCTGTTCCGCGAATGGGCCCGCATCCGCTGTTCCGCTGTGACTCTCGCTCATACGTGTCTCTACGAGCAACGGCGCTATAACAGTTAGGGTCGTCCAAATTGGTATTTATCGAATAGACCAAAGTGGTTCAGAAGAGATAAGGTTCTGTGGTCTGAACCGACAGCTAATGAGCGATCCGAGCCCACCGCCAGAGGCTGCGGACATTATGACGGTGGTCCACGAAGCGGTCGGCGGCATTGAACTCGAACCGGCGGAGAAGCGAGAGATATGGCGCTTCACTCAACGTGAACTGCCGTATCTCTGGAGTCAGCGGACGTCGTATTTCATTCTCGGTAGCTATCGCGACCCCTATATCCGCCGTCTCCGCGCCGTGCAGAATGAACTCACGAAGCAACTCGGCGCGTATCCGTTCATAATGGGCGATCTCCTCGAGCTGCCGACTGACCGGCTCAATACGTTCGATATCATGTTCTCCCTGTTGGCGACGTACAGCGACTACATCGTCGGTGTCTTCGAGAAGGAAAGCGGTGGTGAAGCGCCGGAATTAGGCGAGATCGATGACTCGCCGTATTTCGACAAATCGTACGTGTTCCCACGCGACTACGCGTGGGTGGCTGACGAGAATCTTGAGTCGAAACGCCATATCGTCCAGGCTGCCCTTGAAATTGCGTTCGCGGACGACTTGACGGAGGATGAGGCCCACTCGAAGGTCGACTCGCTCATTAATCGCGCACAGGCTAGCGGTATCGACATCGACCAACACGAGGTCTGGGATATTCTTGATGACCGAGTAGACGAAGAAGAGGAACCAGCGACCTACAGCTGGGTCCATCTCAACAAGTTCCGTAAATTCGAACTACACGATCGGTGCTTCCCCTGGACGACAGAGGAGGAACTTCGAACTGCGGTCGATGAACTCCCGTCGCCGACACCACGACCAGAGTGGGAAGAGGATGGATAACCCTGGGCTTCGGTTGCCATACCCACACGCTCTGTAAACTATGACCAACGATATCGATCCTGAAGACCCGCGCCCAGAAGGCCACTACCCGCGGTTCCGAAACAACGAGTGGCACTACGTCCCTGACGAGCTCGCACAGACGATCTCGCTAGGGCCAGCCGGCGATGGTGAAGAAGGTCAGGACTGGGTGCTAACATACACTCCTGAGCGACGAACCAAGGATGAGCGAAAAAAGGTGCTCGTTCGATTGACGCCCCGTGCACTACACGAGCTGTACATCGAAGTCAAGGATCTGGATGTTGAAGCGCGGCAAATGGGGCACCGAGCAGAGTGTGGCCTCTGTGGCGAAAGAGTAGACTTGGACCGGGCGATTCCGAACGCTAGGGGAGAGCCGTGTCACGAGCGATGTTGGGCCGAGTACACAGGCGCTCCGGACTGGTTCACCGAGCACGATTGACGGCTGATGTGCCGGTGCTGCAGCTGTACCACCCCACCGATAATCGGTTTACCCTCCGGTTGCAGTGACGGCGTGCAAGCCCGATCTGAGAAGGCGTCTCAGCTGTCGGAGCAGTCCGACATCGAGATGGCGATCCTCGACGAAGGATACTGAACTGAGTGAGACAATTCGAATTGACTATAGGGAATCCTATAGCCTGCAGAAAATGGGGTGTCTGACGTGGTTTTAAGCATACAGGCTTCGCTATAGGAGTTACTATAGGGATACGACAATGAGCGAGACACTACGCGCCGCCGCGTTCCTGGATAAAGGCGGCACTGGGAAGACAACGACCGTCGCCCACCTCGGCGTCGCCCTCGAGGAACTGGGGAACGAGGTCTTACTCATAGATCTTGCTGGGAAGCAGGGGGATCTCGCGAAACACTTCGGCGTCTGGGGGGACTACCAGGCGCGGATCGAGGCCGACGAGGCGTGGCCGAACATCAGCACGGTCTTCGATGATGCATGGGGCACGATCGCCGAGAAGCTGGGGGACGACGCTCTTGCTGATCTCGTCGTTTCGACTGACGAAGGCCCGAATCTCATCCCGGCCCACCCCGGACTCGACACGCTTGATGCCGAACTCGGGAACATCGACGATGCCCGCGAGCGCTACAGTCGCCTCGAACAGTTCCTCGACGAGTATGTTGACCCACTCGGCTACGACGTCGTCCTCGTTGACCTTCCGGGGATGACGAACAACGTGACATACAACGGGTTGTGGGCTACCCGTCACGTCATTACACCCGTCGAGATGGGGCCATTCGAGGCCGAGCAAGCCGATGCGTTGCGACGCGACCTCGACAAAATTGCTGAGAATTTCGCTATCGACATCGAGCTCGCACTCGTGCTCCCGAATAAGGTCGATACCCGTACCAAACTTGCTGAGGAGTACCTAGAGGCGTTCGAGACGGAGTATCCGGACGCGGTCGCTCCCGACTACGTGCCGTATTCCCAGGACATTCGGAATGCCGCGGAACACGGCATCACTGCGTTTGCGCTCGAAGAGCCGTCAACGACAGCGCGTCGGGCTCGTGAGGCGTATCTTGACGCCGCTGAAACGCTTCTCGCCTGTCTCGGAGGTGAACAGCATGGCTGAGGACGACGAACTCGCGGCGCTTCGCGAACAGACGTCCCACGGTGACCGGATCGATGAAGCGGCTGCCGAAGACGCGAAGCGTGATCTAGCCGAGGACATCCTTGATGAACTAGAGGCCATCGACGCCGGTGACAAACAGAAAACGATCAGCGTGTGGGATGGGCATCTCGCGGCGTTCATTCGCGCGCTCGAGGAGAATCCCGACCGACTGGGGGAAGTCGGGCACGCGCTTCAGCGCCAGCTGGACCTCGAAGAAGGAGACGTCGACCGGAGCGAAATCCTTCGACTTGCACTCCGCCTTGGATTCCAGGAGGCCGCTCCCAAAGAGTTCGAATCAGTTCGAGAAGCGGCCCGCGAACAGGCGACCAAGGGGCTCTGACCTATAGTCATACCTATAGGAATAGCTGTAGTACCTCTCGCATTTTGTATAGCGGAATATGATATATCGGGTGGCTCCCTAGCAAATCTGGTGTGTACCCACCTAAACCGGTTCTTTGGCTCTATTGAAGCCCTTCAGCGTTGCGATTAGAGGGGTACTCGTCCCTCAGGTTCTGACGGATACAGGGTCAAAACGAGTGCCTCAGCAAATCACCAGACGTGAAGAGGGTTTCAACAAAGCCACGTTGGAGTCTATCTAAGGCGGAGTTAAGATTCAGGGGATAATCGCCACGTGAGTGACTCGAAGTCGAGAGGTTCCGTCTTCTGCATAACACGCTTCAGCAGGTCGAAATCTCCATAGTACCGCTCGATTGATTGCCGGGGGTAGACCTTGTTCTGCCCGGTCGTTAGCGAGTTGGGTAGGTCGGACAGGCGAACCGGGCGACTCCAGTCTTGCCAGCGGACCTTACGCCAGTGAGGGTGCGGGTCGTCGAGCACAACATCGGGATTCTTCCGGTAGTCGGGGTCGCCGATGATCGTGCCGACGCCGATGAGAATCTGGCGTGCTGGGGCGTACGCGATGACCTCATCGTCGACGTGCATGTTGTAGTCCTCATTTTCGTGAGCGCCGAGAAAGCGAGAAGTCTGCTGGTTTGGCGAGTCGTCCTGCTTCCGAATCTCCTCGTTGGTCATCTTGGTCGGGTTGCCCACAGAGTAACCCATTGATATCCAGCCGGTCTCTTCGTCCTCGGAGTACCAGTCGGGCGCGAGTTTGCCATCCACGCCCGCGTTGATTTTGTGGATTCGTCGAGTCATTATTTGGAGTCGTGATGTCGGTTACCCGTCAGTCTGTTCTGCGAGGAGTTCCATCGCCCGGTCCTCGCCAACTTCGTCGATGAGCTTCGAGAGTTTCTCGGGAAGCTCTCGGGATTCGATGCTCCACATATCCGGATTTCGGGCGACTTCAACCTCCTTCTGTACCGCATCGAGGAAATCATCAAACGCCGACTCGGGGACTGTTGGGGCCCGGTTGGCAAAGCGGCCGTTTTTTTGGTAATAGCACACGCGCACGTGTGGTTCGTCGCTATCTTCGGGCATTACTGTCTGGGCCTCAAAACGTCCTTTCTTGCCGAATTCGTGGAATGGTGTTCGGTGCTTCACGTCGTATTCCATTGTCTTGCGTGCCTATCCGCGTAGTATGCAATTGGACTTAAAAGTTTCTAACTAGAGGATCGGGAACTCTTAGAAATTTCTTAGAAATAGTGCGGTGGTGATTAGTAAATTTGAGGAATATCAGAGCTCGTCTGATACGGACCGGTCGTTGTAATCGTGTACTTCCTATAGGAAAATCTATAGTATTTCCTATGGCAATCACTATAGATTGGTCGTACGGCATCAAGACGGATGGTTGGTGGAGTTGACGAGAGGAACGGACCTCTTGGATCTAGCACTCGATTGTTCAGTTTATCCTGATCGACCATACTTTCCGAGGAGTGCTACCCCACCCATACCCACTGCTACAGCTACTGCTCCAGCCTGAGAGACACCTGCTATCTCAGCGAGTGCTAATACGAGTTCGGCAGTCAACGCGACTAGTTCTCCAGGATTCCCGAGGGGAAGGCTGCCAGCCGGCAGTAGTGTTGAAATGACACCAGCAAATAGAGCGTATCCAGTCTCACTCCAAGAGAGGACGGTAGCTGGTGCAACTATGAGCGACGCAATCAGTGCAGTGACGATCGCCCAGCCAATCGGTGGAATCTTTTCTCGCACATTATGTATGTCGTAATCGGGGGTATTAAAGCCTGTGACGCCTGAAAACGGCACTTTAGCCCCTCTCCAGGGGGTGGTTCTTATCATATTAATACGCGCGCGTGCGAAAAGCGTCAGATTTCTTCGATTGTTTATAAACCCTCACCAGGAATCGGGGGGACGAACGTATCCCTCGTCAGGAAGATGTTCGTCTGGGACGATCTTTGTCATCTTTTTCCCAGCGACGTGGTCGATCCACCACCCCTCATTTTCAACCAGATGGATTACCTCCTCAGCGAGGTTCGGGTAATTGATCTCAAAATAGAACTCGTTACCGAGATGTCGGAGACGTAGTAGGCAGGCTGGTTGATTTATCTCCCAGACCTCAAGCCGTCGATTCTTTGGTGCATCTCGACGAAGTCCACCAACTCGCTTTGCCGTCGTAACCCCTCCATCACGGGCGAGGATTGCTGACCCCAGATAGCGATTGAAAGGTTCAGCGTGCTTGAACTCGAAATCCCAGTGATCCGGCTCTGGATATACCTTGCTCAGATCAGTCATACAGGCGTGTTCCCCAGACTAACTAATAATTCTGTATCTGCCTGATGTCGAGCTATCGGGGCTACTCGTCGTCGGTATTGTGGAATACCTCTGGATAAGTAATCTCGCCATTAATCGGGTGAACGCCGCCGTAGTCGAAGAGACACATATACTCTTGCTCTTCATGAAACCCGATATTTTCTGGGGCATCCTCGACCTGCCATCCTTCCTCTGCTAACCAATCTTCGATCCGGTCAGGTGCATCCTCGTCGACGTAGTATTGTTGTCCGTTTTGAGCGTACGCGAGGTCCCCTGAGATCGGCGAGACGGGTGTTACGCGCTTCATGATGATCCACCGGTAGTCGTTGTCCCAGACATCGACTGGTGCAAACAGATCGGCATCACTGCCACCGTACGCCTGATTCCAGATCGTTACCTCTTGGTAATTCTGCCGGTTTGGTGATCCACAGATTTTGGCGACGTAGAACGTTTCGTGTGCCCAGTCGTCGAAGTAGAATTCGGTAACGTACCTGTCGGGAAACGGGATTATTTCTCGTCCTCGACTCCCGCCCGTGAACGGTTGGAGTCCTCCCCGTTCGAGATGGGTTCGCAACGCGTCGGGCCCCTTGTTCCATACGTCACAGATCTCCTCGAGTAGTCTAATCCCATCATCCGTGATGGCATAGTGTGCATTTGGTGCAGTCACTGTATTCCTCCCTGCCTCCTCGGTGCGCAGCAGAGTCTCTGTGCGATACTGGTAGGAATGTCTTGCGTATGGTTTTGAACCCTCATTAGATCGTGCGGAAGTGATCGTACTCCCGGAGCGTCGTCTGGAGGGAGGCATGTCGGAGCCGGTTCCGAACGAAGTAGATATCGAACCGGTCGTCATCGCGCTCGTGCAGGAGCCGATAGGCGAGACTGTGGCGCAGCACGTGGGGGTGGACGTCATCGGGATCACCGCGGCCGAAGTCCCCATTCTCGTATTTGTAGGGATGGACGTCGGCTTCGACCGCAGCGCGTTTGACGAGATTCCGAACTGACCGCGTCGTGATCTGCTCTTTCTGACGGCTCGGGAAAATATAGGGGCTCTCTTTCCATCGATTGTCGAGGTAACTGTTCAGAGAGCGTTGTGTGCCCAACCTCCCGTCGATGTCGAGCTCGAGGTGGTGGGACCGTGGCCAATCTGAGCGGCCGTTGTGACTCGATTTCTGGATCTCTTTCGGGAGATAGAGCTCCCCCTGGTCACGCAAGTACATATCGACCGTCAGCTGCGTGAGTTCCTCGTTGCGGAGCCCGGTGTCTGCGAGTAGCGTAATGATCGCCTCGTTGCGCTGTCGGAGGTACTTGGCCCCGGTGTCGATCGCCACATCGCGCATCGCGTCGACCTGGTCGGGCGTGAGCCAGACGTCGGCCTGTTCGTTCGACTGAGTTTCCGAATTCGTATCGGCGGACATCGGTTTATATACGGTTACCTGCGAGAACCCGCGCCAGCCACTTTGAGTTTCCGACTCCATTAACAAAGTCGGAAACTCGGGTTGACGACGAGGAACTGGTTCGCTTTTCCAAACTCAGGATAGACACTACTAATCCTCTCCTCGCAAACTCAGGACAAACTTTATACTATGGGTGTCCGAACAGAGAGGTGATGGTTGGAACCATTAACTTGGACGAAGATCTCTATCGAGAACTCGGCCAGTACGGCAACCGAGACGAGTCGTGGAACGACATTGTGGCTCGAGTGCTGGAGCATCTCGACGAGGAGGCTGCCCGCGAGGATCGAGAGAACCGCACTACGACATTCAGCAGAGAACGACCTGACGGAGGAAACCCTGCGGCTCGGGCGTTGGAAGACGGAACTGTGGTGCGGCACCGATACAACCGCGGTGAGTACGATGGCCAGACGGTTGAGGCGACGGTACGAGGCGGCCACCTCGAGTACGATGGTGAATTGTGGAGCCCGTCGGGGGCCGCCCGCGAAGCGGATCGGGACGTTCGTGGGACAGATGCTCGCGATAGCGGGTACCGCGGCCCAACGTGGTGGGAGTTCCAAGATGAGAGTGGGGACTGGGTTCCGCTCAACACGGCAACGTCGGAGTAGTCCCGTTTACCGGCCGTATTCGGTGCATTTTACCGGTCGACTGGGGGACCAAGACAGCCACAAAGCCTGCCACTGTCTCCATTTCGTACTGATCGACGAGCTCTCCACGGAGACGCAGTCTTTTTTAGGATTTTCGGCTCTGTTGAAATCCTCACTTGCTGATAGTTATTGAGGCCGTGCTGAATATAGAGGGTGTATTTCGCAAGGAACCGGACCGACGTTCAGCCGCGAAAGGAGTCAATCCACAAGATTTTGATTTCAGTCATCATATTTATAATTCGTTGCTCAGGGAGACTTGTGGTCCGATTTTAAAATAATTCCTCCCAACGCTCACCGTACACCGCTATAGTGTTGCCTGCTGGATATTTTTTGCCACTGGTAGAGGACTTAGATAACCGATTGAGGTAGCAATAATGAGTAAATATCAGTTTTCTATAGACTCTTCGGTCAGATCCTCAGCCCTTGTCTCACCGATATTGTCTACTTCTTCTACCAAGGTTTCTGGGTCCGCGTCGTAGAGGTCTTGGGGTGTTTCTATACCGAGGTCGTGGAGTTGATCGACGTTGTTCTCAGTGATCCCATTGAATTGGGTTAGCTCGTCGCCGTACTGGTTCTGGATCAGGGATTCTCGGTCAGTGTATTCGCCGTAGAGATCGACGATGGAGCTTCTGAACTCCTTTCGAGTGTTCTCTCTTTTATCGGGTCCAAGATTGCCGGGTTCGTAGCCGTCGTCACGGCGTTCGTATTCCTCGACGATGGAGAGATCAAAGGTGGTCTTCGGGTTTTGTTTGAACTGAAGCTCGACTTCTATGGAGTCTGTTGAGTCTAAGCCGTCGAATAGAGCCCGAACCGAGTTGAAGTAGAATCCGCTGTCCAAGCAGTCCTGTACGAACTGGTTTTCTCTAAGGCCGCTTCCTTTGAATACAGCGTCGGTAATGCCTCGGAGCTGTTCGTCTAGTTCTTCTTCAATCTCCCCTTCCTCCTCAAACTCGGCTTCCTCTTTTTCTAAGACACCACCAGTCTCTCCCTTTTGTTTAATCCCAAGCTCACGCACTTGTTCAAATCTCCATTCACTTGGTGCATCCTGGAGGAAGGTGTTGAACATCTCGACACTGTCCTCTGCCGGAATCGTTTCCAGGTTGAAATTAATTCTCTTGATGCTCGGCTTCCGTTCTTTGAGCCTCTTGCTTTCCCAGTCGTCGAAGAAGTCGCTCGCTGCGTTGAACTCGTCTGCGTAGCGGTACTCTTGTGTCCCTTGCCAGACCTCTTCGTCATCTGTCTGCGTGAGGGAGACCGTGATGGAACGTGTCTGAGTGTTTTGCAGCGGTCGCCGGGACGGGCTGCGGTCCTCGTACTGGAGGTTGATATCGAAGCCGTTGTCGGTGCTAGCTACGCTCTGGACCTCCAGTTCTTTGTTCTCGTTGTACTGGTAGTCAGTGTTGATCGTCCTCTCTAGATCCTGTACCAGGTCCTCTTCCTCGGATTCAGTCTCGAAAATGAATGCAGTTGCCTTCTTGCGTTTGTCTTTCTCCAGAACGTCTTCTTTCAGCGAGGTTGTCCGGTCGTACCCGAGGTAAATTCGGCGTGTGAGGTTGGCGAGATCCTCTGTTTCACCGGAGTGTACTAATACGTGGGAGTGCCGCCGGAAGAAGCTCTGTGCTTTGTCTCGTCCGTATTTTTCTTCGACAATACTCTTGTAGTCCTGATCACTGGGATACTCCTTCATACTTAGTCCTCCGTGAGGTCTTCTGCGTAGGATTTGTACTCTACCTGTGGCAGCTCGCTGAATCGAAACTCCTTGTCTGGCGGCAGGATGTTCTCCAGCGAATCAACGGCTGAGTCGTAGGTCTCGTCGGCATTTTCGCCTCCGTTAGGTAGATACGAGTATACCCATACTTCGTCGGTGTCGAGCCCGTCGTTATCGCGCAACGAGTAGTACAGGAATTCCAGACTGTCTTGATCAATCCCGGCGGAATTGAATACGATGCTTACGTCGGTTGTGTCGGTATCAGTTCCGTTAAGCTCTGTTTTCTGAAGTTTGGCGTACACGTAGTCGGAGAACAGGTACTCAAAAGAGATCGTGTCACGGCGTTTGGGGGCGGCTCTCGGTTCCTGAAGAGATGGATAGTAGAAGTCGAGGTCGGCTTCTACAATGTCCTCGCCCTCGGTGTGCGTCTCTTTGATTTCCCTGTATTTGTTCTGGATGCTGGCAAGACGGTTCAGTTCTCTATTTCCGAGGATTAGAATGTGGCTCGGGCCTCCACCTCTCTTGACCTTACAGCTTTCCACGTAGGCCTGGAAAGTTTCGTGGTCGTACTCGTCGTCGTTGGTGAAGGCTCCGAGGATTGCCGTGTCTCTCCGTCTGTTCTCGTAGTTGTTCAGCTTTTCATCAAAGTCCTCTGACCTAGTGGAACACTCTAGGGCTGTCCGGACTTGCTTGGCGTCGCTCTGCAATGAACTCGGACCCCAGCTTTCCCACTGCTTGGATTTTGACTCCACAATGACGCCTCTCTCGGCGGAGAGGTAGGGGTCCTCATACGCCATATAGCCGTCAATGCCGTGTTCGTCTCTGTCGTGTTTCCGGGAGGCGCACTCGATATCCCTTCCACCACCGATATACTCCCAGTTGAACTCTTGCAGTAGAGCAATCAGCCTATCTTCGGCTCTGTTGCCGGTGTTGCGGACTTCTTCACCCATCGTATGCCTCCCGAGTAATTTCCTTTACTTCAGACCACAGCGGGTCCTCCGACTCCAGGCTGGAGTACAGCCTCACGGTACCACTCTGGAAAAATCCGAACGTCGCTTCTTGTGACGGGGTCTTGATGTTTGCTCGCAGGATGGTGATGTCACTGCTGTGTGAGTCGATCAGTTCGCGGATACGCATATCCCCGACATCTTTGATGGTGTACGTCCCGGAGAGGCCGCCCTCTGCCTCGAAGTTCTGTATGCGTATACTGGACACGTCAATCGCCCACTCCTTGTCCTGTAGATTTGCGTACACCCTGTCTACCGGGAGCTGTGTCTCGGTAATTGGGAAACTGAAGTCGCTTGCCTCACCAATCCTAGAGATCAGCTTGCTCGTATCGCTTTGATCGGAAAAAATAGAGAGGAGTCCGATATCAAAGTCAAGCTGGAAAGGTATCAGCAGTGTCTGCTCAACTTCCCTGTCTACAACCTGCTGTGTGGATGCGTCAAAAGTCTCTGTCTTGACAGGGGTCTTCTCAACGAAGTATCCGCCAATAGCTATTTCACCTGATTCGGAGATGTTGAACCCGTACGACCGGCTCTCTGAGAACTCTAGGCTTTTGAGCCCGTCAAGAGCTGCCTGATGATGTTGCCTACCCGGCTCCAGTATCGCCAGATTGGCGTTGAAAGGTGACTCTGTAATCACGACGTCTCCTACCAGCGTTGCCTCCTAAATATCCCTTGTCACTAAAACTACTGAGCGGCACTCAAATGGCTTGTCATCAGTCAGGGCGCTGCATACGCGCGCTGTATTCAGCATGCTGCTCCTCTCAATCTTCAAAGATTTCGGCTCTGTTGAAATCCTTCAAAGTTGATATTGAGGAGAGCTACTGTTCCCACCGGTTTTCGTAGATACGGTTAGAAACGAGCCTCTCAGCAAATCGCAAGGTGTGAAGAGAGTTTCAACAGAGCCGGGATTTCAACGGAGCCGGATTTTCCAAATTGAGAGGTGACGTGCGAAGCAGAGTCAGTAACAAACTCTTGTACCCTGGACAACCTATTCCAGTCTAATGCCAGTCGTGGACTTTGAGGACGGGATTCCGTTACCAATCGGGACACAACTGAATACACCGGGGAGGAGAGTCCATGCACATCCACTCATACGCCTGCTGGCGGACGATATCGAGGTCCGTTCTTCGACCAAGAGTGGGTGGCCCACAATTATCCTTGGGGAGCAAGATGACTCTCGCATCGGGGTTGCGGTGGACTATCCTGGAGACTGGCACGAAGGTCCAATTGACGAGATCAACATCGTGCTAACGGAGGACCAGAACTGGTCAGCTGTCGTCGCCTTTCGGAACCAGAGCACTGCTGTAGAGGGCGGGAATTACGAAATCGACGATTACGAGGGCTACGAACTCCACGAGTGGGACCCTGGAACCCACCCAGAGGTGATTGAGGATTGTGTTGACCGAAAGGTGACTCCAATATTCTATACGGCAGATGCACCCGACCGCTACTACGCTCATGCCTATCAGCAGGCCAACTCCTACAGGATACTCAAGAGGATGTTCGGACTCTCTCGGTACTCCCAGATAGAGGATCGGCAAGAACGGCTGTATACTCTCATCGTCTCTCGGGACGTCCGGTGGGAAGAGAAGGACACGAGTATGCAAGAATTGGCGAAGGATATTCTGAACCAAGATTCCGACTCATAGTTTCCTCGGCTTTGCAGCACCTTGTGCCAAGATATTGAGACACTCCCTCTCGTATAATCGATTCACTTAGCTCACCGTCAGTTTTCCTAGTTGCGGTTTACCACTAATTTCGTCGATGTTGTCCGAATAAGGCCCTAAATCCTGGTTTCACAATTAGAATTCCCTCCGCTAGTAAACGGAGCTATTCTGACTATGATTGAGTGTGGAGTCTCTTTATAGAGCAGTGTAGCTTCTGGAGGTTCCGTGGGCGGTGCCAACGATCTGATAGCGCTGGTCGCCTCGTTCCAGTAGGAATTAGCCCTTAGTGACGACGTCAGCTGTGATTGCCACGAGAGCGCGAATGAGAAATGGTCCAGCATGGCCTCCAGCTATTCTGCCGTGTACAGCAGTTTCAGCCTGTGTAGCGGAAGGAGGAATCGTGTTACGGCATCGACAGCGACAACGGCTCAGAAACCTCGAAATCGACAGAGAGAATTCTGTTACGGCAATCACTGAGATTGCCGTAACGAAAACGCAGTAGGGGACGTTGCCGTGCGCCCGTATTAGCCGTCCTCGATCCCGATTACGCAGACTTGGCATTTCTGTTACGGCAAAAACCAACTAGTATAGATGGGGGGTTCCTCGTTGGAACCAAGGCATTGGATCGGCGGCTACCTGCAGATAGGAGTTTGTCGTCAACGGCGGCCGAAGCTCCGGAAACGGTGGAGGGGGAAGATAATTAACCAACAATACCGAGACTGGACCGGGATTGTTGGTTAACGCGTTACCTTTGAATCCTGATTGCCTCTGGGTCGATGGTTCAATTTCGTCTATTCTGGTTCCGTTGTGGCCTCCAACTGTGACCGGACCGCGGTTCGTATCACGTCGGATTCATACCGACGCACATTCAGCGAGCGGGTCTGTTTTGAGGCGCATGAATCGTAGATTTTCGGTCAATCTGGGGCTTGTACTAGATGATTTGGAGAAGACCGACGCACTTCGAAAACCGACGCACATTGAATACGCTCTGACGCACTCTTACAGCGTTTTTCCTCGTCTCTAAACTCGCTATTTGGTGTGCGTCGGTCGTGGTTTGCGTCCAGATAAAGAGACGGTACGAACTTCAGGCGCCAAGTGGCTATCTCAGTAATCTGGGAGGTCAGACGGCGCGTTGGTCAACGGCTGTGTTGTAGATGTTCTCATCGACGTAGTCGTACGCTGGATCCTCCCGGAGTTCGTCGAGGATTGCGCGGTCGCCGATGGGGGCGATGTGGTCGCCGTCGAATTCGAAGTCCCAGAACATGAGCTTCGAATACGTGGTGAAGGCGTCGAAGCCGGGGTTGTAGCACTCACCAACCTCACGCTGGGCGCGTGCGAGTGGGGTATTCTTGTTGATCTTCCCGTTACGGAGGCTGATCAGGTCGCGGTCGATGAGGAGGTTGATGATCTTGTAGGCGGTGCTCCGGCGGGGGAATACCCAGAATGCGGCGCCCGTGTAGTGAGGGGCGTCGTGGTAGCCGGCGTCGCGGAGTTTTTCGAAGTCGTCGACGACGGCGTCGTAGTTGTTTGACTCCCGTTCGACCTCGACGCGGACGCGTGGCTCGTGGTCGTCTTTCGAGTACGCGATGACGTCGAACGTCTTGGCGGGGTCGAACTCGTCGATCGACTGGTAAGTGCGGACACCCCGAGTGTTATAGCCCACTGCGATGTTGCGGAGATACATATCGGCGAGCTGGACGCCGATTCGGTGGGTGATCGATTCGTTGGGATCGGTGTCAAACTCCTCGAAAAACGTAGGGACAGCTGCTTTTCCCTTCTCCGTGAGGCCCCAGTAGTTCCGTCGCATCACGGTTTCCTGGGTGATGAACCCCTTCTCCTCGAGGTCAGCAAGGTCAGCGTCGCCGATGGCGATTTGGTCGTCGTCTGGCATCGGCTGCGGGAGGAGATAGTCGTCTTCTATCCCGCTCGTGATCTCAAGATCGTCGAAGCCTTCGGGTTGGCCAAGGTACATCCGCGTAATTCGGTAGAGGGTGAGTTCCTCATCGTAGGTGAGTGCCTGTTGGAGATCAATGTGCTCCCAGCGGGACATACGTCTGTGTTGGTAGCGGGGGGCTTAATGACTTCTTGACGGGCGCGACGGCGACAATAGCGTTTGCGTTAGGAAATCCTATAGGAAGGACTATATCGATCTAATACCGCCAGCTATTGCGATTCCCATTCATTTCTGTTCCGTCAGCGTTCTACAACAGATAGGGTGCGTACGGGCCGAAGGCAATGAGCACACCACTCAGTACGTGCGGCCACTCGTTCGAGAGTTTCCAGTTCTCGATTAGCAAGTGCAGATACCACATTCCGAGTACCAACAGGAGGCCGGAGGTCTGAACCACGACAAACGGGAAGGGTTCCACCAGCTGGGGAATGACGACGTCAATGAGGAGACCTGCGCCGACACCGACGCCGAGAATGAGCAGGAGCGCACGTTCTTTGGTTTGGAGCGTCTGACGACTCCGAAACGAGACGTCGCTCGTACTGTAGGCAAAGTGCGTGAGCATCCCCGCGCCGACCCCTTTCAACGCCATCAACAGCAGATCACGCAACTGTGTGAACCCATCAAGTGAGGCGAGTAGTTGATTCAGTGCTCGAATGTCGAGGAGCGAGATGAGGACGACAGTGAGGCCGATTCCGAGCGGCCACACGTGTTCGACGTCGATATAGTCGCTGTCCTCGGCCGTCGACATAATCGTATCATAGAGACCCGACATTCGCGTGCTGATAGCGAGCACGTCATTGTAAAGCATCGTCGTCGAAAGCCCTCGGCCGTTTGGCATCCCGCGACCCACGCGAGACGGCTTCGCCCTTTCTGAGTCCGCCAGGATGGCGGCTGGCGCGGCGAGCGTCGACATCAGTTGGCTGGATGGTTCGTGACGGCACGCACCGCGCGCCGCATTCCGCCCTCCGCATCGCTCGCGACCGACCATTCCGGGCGTGCGGGCGCTCTCCGCACCGCGAGCGCCCGTTCCGGGCTAAAGTGAATCTGGTCTCGACGCCAGCATTAAGCGCGTTTTCGGTTGCGCCCCTCGCGGGCTTTCGCGTTCCAGCGCTTTGGGCCGTTCCGCGCGGCGAGCCACACCACGGCTCGCCGTGCTCACGACCGTCGCTCTGGACACGAACCCGCAGTCCGGGCCGGACGCGAGAAACGGCTTAAAGCTGGCCGCTTGCTCCGGGCGGTTCGGCGCGCGGTGCTGGTTGGGTGGCCTTCCTTGGGCGCGCTCTCGCTCGCGCCCACAGGGCGCTCGCGAAGGCGCGAGCGAGAGCGCGCAGTCGTGACTGGTCGGTCGTCGACGTCGAGGAAATCCCGTGCAGGAACACGGGGGGTCGGGCGCGGTGGTGAGCGCCTTCAGGTGCTAACACACCAATGTCAAGTAACTACGCGAGCGAAAAGACGGTTTCGGATGTACAGACTACAACTACTGAGCAGCGTAGTCGAAAGACTACAGTTGAGCGCGAGCCGTCGGGACGGTCGGCCTGTCCCGAGTGTGAGGGCCAGGTGATTACTGCAGACGAGGAGTCGTTCTGCAGGGATTGCGGGTTGGTTGTCGCCGACGAGTGGGTCGACCTGAGCCCGACGCTGAACGATCTGGGCCTGATTGGGAACGCCGATCAGAGCATCGAGACGGTGGACCCACTGCGGACGGACAATGGCCTTCACACGAAGATTGGGAAGTCGACTGACGGCCACGGTAATCCCCTGAGCAATGAGCAGTGGAAGAAGTTCCAGCGTCTCCGGAAGTGGCACAGGCGCTATCAGTTCGGCGAGAAGCGCAAGCGGACGAAGCGCCTCAACGAGGGGCTTCGGGACATCGAGATGATCGGTGGCAATCTGGACCTGCCGGACTACGTCATCAAGATGGCGGCGAGATACCTCCGGAGCGCTTCGGAAGCGCGGCTTCCGGGCGGGCGGATGGCCTGGGAAGCACTCGCTGGCGGCGCCGTCCTAGTCGCGGCACGAGCGTCTCCCATCAATCGCGACGAGATCGATGTCGCGGTCGCGATGTACACGAAAGCGCCCCACGAGCGGGTGTGTGCTGCAGCGCGGAAGATTCGGTGTGAATGTGGGTTCGATGCACCACTCATCAGGCCGAATGCCGTGATGGAGGTCGTCGACGCGCTCGATAATGACGCGATCCCCGGGGCGCGCGTCGTGCGGACGTGGCGGCTGGCCCAACACCTGATGAGACTTGGCGATCAGGTGCCGGTCGGGCCGGGGACGCCACGGCTGACCGTCGCGGCGTCGGCGCTGTACGCGGCGGATCGCCTGCTCCCGAGCAAGCATCTCACCCAGGGGCAGGTCGCCGAGGCGTCAAGCACAGTCGTGCCGACGTCCCAAAATCGGATCGCGAGGTACAGTCGTGAACTCGTCAACGCCTACAAGGACGAACACGGCACCGATAACCCGGGTGTCGGCCTCGAGGAAGAGCGAAACACCCTGCGCTGAGCGGGGCTCTCCCCGTTTTTACTGGCGACCACCGCCCGTGAACGCCCCTCCACCCCACCCACCGCTCCGTGCTCGCTCCCTGCGGTCGCTGCGCGCGCAGCCACAACCTCATTGACGCCAGTCAGGAGTCTCGTAAACGGGGAGGGAGACGATGTGTGGTTTGTCGCGTCCAAGAGGGACGGAGTGAGAACTGAATGAATTCCATCCCGTCGTTCATGGTCGATAGAGAAACTGCAGCGACTCTCCGAGAATGGTTGTTCGAGAACGCCGTTGAGAAACACGGAGAGTCTGATATCTCCGAGCCGCTTGCCAATCTGGCGGCAGCAATCGATGGCGAACTCCACGAGCAGGCGGAGGCCGTTGAACTCGGTGCATCGGCACGGACGACCCCACCAACTTCCCGAGACGCGTCACTTGACGACCGTGCCTCTGTCGATAATCACCCACCCGATGATGCAGACTTTCCAGCTGAGCCCGCTGCCTTCGATGCCGATGCCAGTGAATCAGATCACATCTACGACACGCTTCCCGATTCGGCTTGGCAGCTCGGTCACGACCAGCCCGTGACGAATCAGGACAACTCACCGACGACGTCTTACGACAAGAAGAAAGCGACGTCGAACCCCCACATACGGCAGCAAAACCACCATCCGCAGGTCCGGTATCGTACCTCATACGAGTGCTCCGTGTGCGGAGAGATCCGCGAGTTAGAAACCTCGCTTCGGGTTTGCGCGTTCGTCGACGAGTGTGTGGGTTGTGGAGCGGTTGCTCGCTTTACCGCGGTCGAGATTCCTACGCCGCTCAGTGAAAGCTAACCGAAGCGCGTCTGTTACAGGTCGCGCGATTGGACCGTCTTCCGGTCGTTCGCCTCAGCCCGTCGCGCAGCATCCTCAAGCAGTTCAGCGACTTCGTCGTCCAGCGCCTCGTAGAAATCCGCCGAAACGTTGTTCTCGTCGAGTGCGTCCTTTACAGCCGATTTGACGATCAGGTCTGTCATACACTCCTCATTTCTGCTATCTCTCACATAAGCGTAGATATTCGCTTGCGGCTATCGACTGTGATTCGTCGATACAGCGGATCACGCGGGAACAGTGGCGGGATCTTACCAAACAAATGGGTGTATTGTAGATGTGCAGTTTGGTAAGAGGGTGCAAATACGCACCACAGATTGGACAGCAACGTGAGAACAAGACCTCAGGGTGGCCGGAGATCGCGCCACCGAACATCCGTTTCCGTCCCGTCGTCCAGCTGAATACGGTACAGCACGGCGTCGCGATCATCGCCCGTGACAGCGCCGGCGTCGTCCTCCAAGATAGCGACGATCTCGCCGTGATACCCGTGGAGTCGGCTGAAGTCCGGATCTGTCTCATCAGGGATATCGATTCGGACGCGATCACCCATTTTAAACTGATATTCCGTCATTCTCGCTCCTGAAGGTACTCCGTTCGTTCGTGGACGTCTTTCTCGAACTCGACGAGCCACTCCTCGAATGGTGTGTCTTCCTCTTCAGTGTTGAGGAACCACTCGATGAATCCCTTATCTGTCTCTGTTGACGTCGGATCAACCGTTCGAACTGAGATATTTTGTCCCTCCGGCTGTTCGCCTGCTTTCAGGAGTTCGAATGCCCTATCGACGATAGTTGGGTCGTAATCCCGTCTAAGGAGTCCAAGATTGTTCGTCCACATTCCGAGGCGGCCGTCCTCGAGCTGGTCAACACGATACGCGAGCTGAAGCGTCGTCATACAGCACAGCGTCGCCAGATTGTCAATACCAGCATCAGCAGCGCACTGCGTGATCCGCTTCCAGCCATCGTCGATCGATCCCTCAACAAATGGGTACTCCTCTTCTGAGACGCGATACCGTAGAACCGTCTCTGTGAAGCTGGCGTATTCGCGCCAAAAGTGCCGGAGGGACTCAGCTTCATCTGGGAGCGTCCACTTTCGTCCTTCAGTGGGGGAGATCCAATTGATGTCCTGGTCTCGTACAGCGGGGCCGTATCGATCGACGAGTGCCTCGAATACCTCACCAATTTCTCGACTGTAGTAGTCCCCGACGAGGTGGTAGGTCACGTTCGAATCCGGTCGGCGTCGCAAGAGAAGCTTCATTTGGAAATTTAGTGGATGGAAGACCGCTCGAAATGTCGAGTAATCGGCGTCGCTTGCTGTGGCTTTCGTCAGTTCGAGTAGTGACTCTTTGACCGGGCCTCGAAGGCGGTTCCCCTCCCAGGTCAAGGGAGCCGCATCGAACGCGTCTCCGAGTCCCTCAGCAGCGTCCTCGGCGATGTCAGTAAAGCCGCGGTCGAGCCCATCGAGAGCGACCGCCTCGACATCGTCGACTGCGTCCGAAACCAGATCGTATTGCTCGTGGGTGTATGCCTGCTCCAAGATCGGCGAGATATACTCGGTTAGGACCTCAGTTGAAACAGCAGATGCGTACTGTGCGGCGTCTTCCTCGGAGTGTTCGCTTTCGAGGTGCTCGAACGTCTGGGTGAGTACCGTCCGAAGTCCGTCGATCCCCTGTTCTGCGGTTTGGTATTCGCCCAGCTCGATCGCCCGAGCAATCGTTCGGTACAGTGGGCGAATCGGATGTACCTCGATCTCGTTGAACGCCGCAACGGTCGCTGGAAGGTATTCGTCGGGTGCGAGTTCCCGCTCGACCAACACGGAGATGAGGTCGTCAGGTGAGCTGCGCTGGATCATCAGCCGGATAAATCGATAGAGCGCAAACGTTGAGACCGCAGCAAGCGCAAACGCGATCCCGACGACTGCGTTCATTAGGCGGCTGTTCTGTATCGGGAGGAGATAGACGACGAGGAGGTTGAACGTGATGGCGCTGACGAAGAGCGCGAACGTCGTGCGGAACAACGGCTCCTTGACAAAAAGCGAGGTGAGGCGAGCCGAATATCGCGTCACAACGAGTTGCAAAGCGACGACAGTCACGGAGAACACGATTGCCAGAACTGAGGCTTCTGCCGTCGCTAGGGTCGTCAGTAGCGCCCTGATATTCTCGATCTCAACAGCCGGGTTGAGGAGAGCAGTCAGCGTCGCGACCACTCCAGCCGCGGTAAGCGTAAGGAGGGTATAGCGAACTACGACGGAATGAGCCCACGCCGAAAGCCTTCCTCGCCAATTCCGATTACTCATAAACTCGGTCTCATACAGGTCTCCTCACCACCCCTACATAATTCTGTGATGTCTATTCCCCGTATCTTACCAAACATAATGCAGGCAAGTTCCGGGTTATTTGGTAAGACAAGAGTATTCCGTCAACCCTGACTGCGATGTTGAATCCCGAGCTAATGCAGCCTTAGCGGCCAATCAACGTACGTAGGAGCGTATGCAGGATCGATTTCTGATTTTCCTCAGCCATCTCGTCGATCCTCGAATCCACTATCGTTTGATTGATAGCCTGAATTGAATCGCGAGGTGTGTCCAGTAACGCCGAATAAGCGATGACAACCTGCGCCAAGTACCAGCGAACTTCTTTGAGATACGCCCGAGTCTCATTCGGGCCAGGATAGTCGCCAGACAACTCCTCAGAGAGACTCGCATCGTTGTGGACAATTCGGTTCCGGATGCGTCGTACTTCCTCTAAGAACGTCCGCACCTCATCAAGATCACAGTCATCCTGGTCACTGAGGAGAGCTGCAGCCCGGTTTGGGAGCGTTGAGCCAGGATCACCACGGATAAGCGTGGTTTCGAAGCCGAGAAAGGCATCTACGATCTGGTCTTCGGACGTCGACCGCTCGTACATTCGGTTGAACCGAGTGAGGCACCGATAGAGCGTATTCGACGTCTCATCTTCCAACGTGCAGTACGGCCCGATTCGTTGCCAGTGCTCACGGAGGACGTCTTGCTCGGCTTCCGGGAGTTCAATTGAGTCACGGTGGAATGATTTCCCGCGCTGCCCGAACTCCGGAATGATCACTCGGTCGACGTCGGCGCTGATACCGCGATACGTCTTCCAGGAGTCACGGAGGAGATATCCCGGGCCAAGCCCAGCGTACTCTTTCGGGGCCCAAAGCCGGAGTGCCGTAACGACCTGTTTCGCGATCACGGCCGCTTCAGAAAGCGCTTGATTTCCAGTCCAGCTGAGGTCGAGGCCCGTATGCTCGGAGTTGTGTTTCGTGGGACGATGGGTGACTTCGAACTCGACTTCGAGAGTCGTCGCCCACCCGAGTCGTTTCTGGGTTTGATCCGGTTGAGTAATCATACCGGGCGTGCCGTACGTCTGCATCGCCGTCATCTCGAAGTCAGGAATCTTTGAGAGCAGGAGATCGTCCGTGAGAGACGCCACATACTCGCCGTTATCGACCGAATCTTCGAGGGGCTCAAGCGTTAGCTGAAATCCATCCCTGATATCGTCTGGTCGCAGGATCACTCGCGGGAGGGGGAACACGACTCGGTGGACGTGAGTACTCGCGTAGAGGGGTGCGAAGTGATCCTCGTAGGCGGTGTCAAAGGCGTCTTCGTCGAATACCACGTCGCCGGCGTAATCGAGGGTGAGCTTCGCGACTTTAAAGATGCGTTTGACGTGGAGAGTCCGTTCTACGTCATCCCGACGATGCGGACAGAATGAGAGCCCGTCGTCGATGAGTAATTCGGCTAGATCACTGAAATAGAAGCGTTTGAACCGGTTCGTATCACGGACGATTTTCGACGGCTGTTCGACGGTGTACTCGTGTTTCCGGTCGCGAAACGTATTGGATTCGGTGATCGTCGTCGTGGGGAGTTGCTCGTAGGCATCCTCCGTATAGTCCTGAACGTCCGCGACGAAGGACTCAACCGCGTCTCGAATACGAGGATACGCCTGTGCCGCCGGTGAATCCATCTAATCTAACGGTGTGTAGTCGGTTCTGTGATGTATATCTGCGGTTGTCTTACCAAATGATGGCTAGAGAGTAGGGGAGAAGTTTGGTAAGACCAGACGAGTACACGGTCTCCACCGAGGGCGAAATAAAGTGGTTGGGCAGGGTTATTTGCTCTTCTCGCTCAGTAATCCCTAGCCGTCGCATACGACAAATCGGCATCACTGACCGAGGTACTGTAAAGCGCAGAAAATGAAGGACAACTTCTAATAGGATGCCCCCACACGTACTAGGTGGAGCGCCGCAGGCACCGGCGTTTGAAGCCCGTCGCACCGCTCCTGCCATCCCGGTAAGACGCGGTCCGAACGGGGACGCACCACATCACAATTGCGTCCTCGGACAGGTCCCGCGTGGAAACGGGGGTGGAGGCGGGAATCAGTGCCCTTTCACTACTGCTCAGCAAGCCACGTAGCGACATCGCTACACCCCATTGCCTCGAGCCTCCCTACAACAGGTTGAACGCCATCACTCTCCGGAGGTGGAGCATGGGTCTTCCCAAATATTCCGTGAAACCAACAGCTGACGCGCTCCCGGACGGAATGCGCATATCGCTGTTCGTATGTTGCCCGTCGAACCTCTCCTTCGCCACGCGCAACAGCGGAATATCCACGTCCCCATCGACCTTTCCGAGATTCCTGTGTCGTCTCCAGTATCATCTCAACTGGTCCAGCGACCGAGGCTGAAGAGAGAGCTGTAGGATTCGCCGCAATGGTATCTGCGACAACGCCAGCAACAAGGTCCGCCAACAGGAGATGTGGATAGTAGAGCTCTGACTGGGCACAGTTTGTGATTGACGGCGGAACCACGTCGATTGCAACGGCAGTCTGATACAGCTGGCCTGCTCTACCCTGGTCACCGTCGACGATGGCTATCGTGTCGTCGGTAGTCACACTCAGTTCGTCAAGGAGGATCGCGGAGTGGACTGCCTCAGCAAATGGAAGCTTGACGTCGTCCTGATGAACGCAAATACCGACCTCCCCGTTACACCGAAGAAGGAGCTCCTGAACCTTCTCAGGAGGGAGTGAAAGGTCACGGCTTTTCGTCCGGAACGGCAGATAGCCGTCATCATATATCGTCTGATAGAGGTCATCCAGGAGTGTGGCTTCCTGCGTCCGATTGAGAAGAACACCGACAGTCACCACGAGATCCTGTCGGTCTGTGGCGTCAAACCCGATAGATCGAGGGTGCGAGTCCTCATCCACAATGAAATCCTGCATTCGTGCGTAACTCAGTCTGTGAACCGTGGGGTAATGAAACAGGTCGGAACAGTGGTCATCGCTCCTCGATATCGATGAGAAGAGATGAGCTCTCTCACCGAGTCGCCGATCTTCTCTTCGGTAGAGTCAGTATTGCCGGATTGTGTGAAGTGAATCGACGTCGATAGCGGGCCTTCTCAGTGAATACTCCGTGGCGTTTATCATACACACTTACCTTCCACCGTACAATGGTCGATAACTTCAACGAGAAGTCGGACTTTATCTGGTCTATTGCAGATCTTCTCAGAGGGGACTACAAGCAGTCGGAATATCAAAAGGTCATCTTGCCGCTGACTGTTCTTCGACGACTCGACTGCGTTACTGAACGGAATCAGGAAGCGGTACTAGAGCGGTACGAGCAGCTTCAGGAACAAGGTATCGAGAACGTCGCCCCCTCGTTGAAGAAAGCCGCCGATGCACAGGTGTACAACACTAGTGAGTACACGTTTGAATCGCTCTGCAACGACCCCGACGACATCGCGGAGAACCTCCAGTACTACATCAATCAGTACGACGAGGAGACGAAGGAGATCTTCGAGAAGTTCGAGTTCAACCACCAGATCGACCGACTTGCCGACGCCGATCTTCTGTACAAGGTCGTTCGGCAGTTTGCTGAAATCGACCTCCATCCCGAGGAAGTCCCGAACGAGGAGATGGGCTACATCTACGAGGAGCTCATCCGGAAGTTCAACGAACTGAGTAACGAGACGGCTGGCGAGCACTTCACGCCGCGGGAAGTGATCGAACTGATGGTCAACCTCACCTTCCAGGAAGACGACGAGGCACTGACCGAACAGAACGCTATCCGAACGGTGTACGACCCCGCCTGTGGGACCGGCGGGATGCTTAGTGTCGCTGAGGAGTACGTCCGCCAGCTCAACACCGACGCGAACCTCCACGTCTTCGGGCAGGAACTCAATCCCGAATCATACGCGGTCTGTAACTCGGATATGCTCATCAAGGGCCAAGAGCCCGAGAACATCATCTACGGGAATTCGTTTACCCAGGACGGCTTCCCGAGCCGGACCTTCGACTATATGCTCTCGAATCCGCCGTTCGGGGTCTCATGGAAGAAGGTCAAAGATCAGGTTGTGCGCGAACACGAAGAGGAAGGGTTCGCTGGCCGCTTCGGTGCGGGGACGCCCCGGACCAACGACGGTGCATTCCTGTTCCTCCAGCACATGTTGAGCAAGATGAAGTCGCCTGCAGAGGGTGGCTCCCGTATCGCCATCGTGTTCAACGGCTCGCCCCTGTTCAATGGCGGACCTAACAGCGGGGAATCAGCTATCCGGCGCTGGATCCTCGAAAACGACTGGCTGGAGGGAATCGTCGGCCTGCCGGAGAATCTCTTCTACAACACGGGAATTCGGACCTACATTTGGGTGCTCTCGAACAATAAGCCGGAGCGCCGGAAAGGCAAGGTCCAGCTCATCGACGCACAGGACCTGTACGCCGAGATGGACGAGAGTCTGGGCGAGAAGCGCCACGAACTCACGCAAGACCATATCGACGAGATCTCCCGTATCTTCGGCGATCTGGAGGCCAACGGCCGCTCGAAGGTCGTCTCCACCGAGGAGTTCGGCTACCGCCGCATCGTTATTGACCGGCCGCTACGGATGAGCTTTCAGGCGACCGAGGAGCGCATCGAGAGCCTCGACGACGAACGGGCGTTCACGAACCGGGACAAAGAGGTGCAGGAAGCGGTCAAAGAGGCGCTCTACGAGTTGGACTCGGAGAGACAGTGGATGGACCGCGACGAGTTCATGAAAGAAGTCGAAGACTGCTTCGAACGGAACGACGTCGACGTCCGCAACAGTGTTTATAACGCGATAGAACGCGCGTTCGGCGAGCAGAACGAAGACGCCGAAATCGTCACCGATAGTAAGGGGAATCCGGAGCACGATACCGATCTTCGCGACCGCGAACGGGTGCCATTAGGGACGGATCTGCGGGAGTACTTCGAAGAGGAGGTGCAACCCCACGTGGAGAACGCGTGGATCAACGAGAGCAGTAAGTACCACGACGATCAGGATGGCGAATTGGGAGTTGTGGGCTACGAGATCAACTTTGACCGCTACTTCTACGAATATGAGCCGCCGCGGCCGCTAGAGGAAATCGACGCCGACATTCGTGAACTGGAAGACGAGATCGTCGAGCTGCTGAGCGAGGTGACGGAGTAATGGATGGACAGGCGAACATCACGGAATTCACTGACGGTACAGAGAAATCGAACGAACCGGAAACAGTCCGTCTAAAGCATCTCGCTCGAATCAACCCGACCAAATCGGAACTCTCGGATCTTGACCCGAAGACAGACGTAAGCTTCGTCCCGCTGGAGGATTTCGGGACAGATGGCGAAATCAAAGATACTGAGACACGCCCACTGGAGGAGGTGTATGATGGCTATACCTACTTCCGGGAAGGAGATATTGCGATAGCGAAGATTACGCCGTCCTTCGAGAACGGGAAAGGGGCGATCTGTCGAGGACTAGAAAACGGAATCGGATTCGGAACGACTGAATTACATATTTTGCGGCCGCGTGAGGGGGTTAGTACGGAATTTCTCTGGTATGTTCTTCGATCGAAGCCCTTCATGGACGAAGCGGTAACCGCGATGCGGGGGGTTGCGGGACAAAAAAGAGTGCCAAGTTCATTCATAGAGAACTTCGAGATACCGCAAATTAGATATGACCTCCAACAGCGGAAAGCGGCCCGATTGGACAAGAAAATCTCGAATATCTATCAAGCAATAGCTGTTGGAAACCAATTAAAAGATCTACTACAACAGAAAAGGCTATCAAAAATATGGGAAGAGATAACCTGTTCAAATGGCTCCGAGGGACAGATTCAGACAGATATCCCTTGGTTGGGGAAAATACCCAAAAGCTGGGATGTCGCCAAAGTGGGATGGTACTATGATATACAGCTGGGAAAAATGTTGGATGCAGCTGAGATATCTGGTGAGCACCTAGCGCCATATCTCCGAAACCAAGACGTACATTGGTGGGACATCAACACGGAAGAGCTCCCCAAGATGGACTTCACAGAGGATGAGAGAAACCTCTACCAGCTTGAGCAGGGAGACGTTCTCGTATGTGAAGGCGGGTTTGGTTGTGGTGAAAGTGCTGTTTGGCGCCAAGATACCGAGGGGGTGTATTATCAAAAGGCCTTACATAGAGTCCGTGCAAATGATGGCAATCAAATCCCGGAATTCTTCTGCTATTTCATGGAATTTGCTGTGAAAACGGGGATATTCTCTGCGAACTCTAACCAAAGTACAATAGACCATATCACGGTTGAAAAGCTCTCCAACCAGAAAATGCCGATACCTCCGAAAAGAGATCAGCAAGAAATAGTAAATCGCTTATCAAAGATGTCTACTGAAGTGAATAGCTCAATCTCAACCATCAATAATCTACTTTCGAAGTTATCTGAGATGCGTGAGTCAGTAATCACAGCCGAGATCACGAACCAGATTGATGTGTCTGAAGCGAAACATGGAGGATAAGATTGGATTCATATGAGTAAGCAGTACGATGAAGCGGCCTTTGAAGACGAGATTGCCGCTTCTCTCCTCAAACGCGGTTACACACGCGTTCCGAACAGTAAGTTCGACGCCGAACGGGGCATCTTCCCTGACGAGGTCATCTCGTTCGTCCAAGAAACCCAGCCGGAAGCCTGGGAGCAACTGGAGACCGCTCACAAGGGCAGCGCTCGCGAGCGCTTCCTCCAGGAACTGACGAGCGCCCTCGAACGACAAGGCACGCTCGAACTACTGCGTCATGGTCTTCGCACCACCGGCACTAAAATCGAGCTCGCGACGTTCCAGCCCAACACGGGGATCAATCCGGAACTGCAGGCTCGCTACGAAGCAAATTGCCTCGGTGTCACCCAACAGCTCCACTACTCGGCGACGAATTCGAATCTGAGCGTGGACCTCGCACTGAGCGTCAACGGCATCCCCGTCGCAACAGGCGAACTCAAGAACACCTTTACCGACCAGGCAAACAGGGACGCCCGAGAACAGTACCGCCAAGACCGCGACCCGAGCGAACCCGTCCTCCGATTCAAACGTGGTGCATTGGTCCATTTCGCTATCGACCAGCACGAGATCCACTATACGACCGAACTCGCCGGCGAGGACACCCACTTCCTCCCGTTCAACAAGGGCCACGAGAAGGGCGGTGGCAACCCCCCACGAGAGAACGACCACC
>Ga0208138_100178_pt1 | contig 37098 bp, 35 predicted proteins | sample AntRauMetaRauer3_FD_184786 | JGI IMG/M metagenome (GOLD analysis project Ga0208138, IMG submission 184786) | Saline lake microbial communities from Rauer Lake, Antarctica, in enrichment culture - Antartic Rauer Lake 3 Metagenome Rauer3 (SPAdes)... ... | reverse complement strand
GGGGAATTTACACCGCTTCAGCCACGAGCGTGGACCGGCGCGGAAGGGCGCACCCGGGTAGGGTTGCTGTACGGTCGGCGTGGCTGGACAACCACAAATGACGAAAATCAGCCTCTTCGACGATATGGGAATGGACGACCGGGGGGTGTCGCCGGTCATCGGCGTCATCCTGATGGTCGCAATCACGGTCATCCTCGCCGCGGTCATCGCCAGCTTCGTGCTCGGCTTCGGGGACAGCGTGCAGAGCAACGCGCAGGCCGGCGTGACGGTCGACAACGGGAACGTGACAGTCACCTCGCTCGGTAGTAACACCGTCGGTGTGTACTGTACGAACGACACGGACGTTTACAACAATACGGATTCCAGTAATCTGGCTGGTGTTGGGACGACCATAGCGAACTGTGGCGGCGGCAACGTCGTTGCAGTGACCGAGGAGAACTCTTCCACGGTCGTCCGCACTAACGTCTAGACTCGATTAAACGCTCAGCAGGTCTCATCAGGACCGCTCGCGTCACCTGCTCTGGTGACGCGTTTTCTCTCGCCCTCTACCGGCCGGTTCACCTCTTACGGATTCCCAGAGATTCGATAGCCTCGGCTCTGTGCAGCCGCTGATTGTGGGAAGCTGTCGACTAGCGACAAGCAACCGTGGCCAACTTCGGAACTACGCTTACTGGTCGCGCAGCCGACTCACCGACACGTCCGGGCCCAGGCCCCGGCGATCATCATGAACTCCGAGGACGCAGACGCGACCGTGGCGGGCGTGCACAGGTCCATCTGGCTGGAGACGACGCCGGGGACGGACTACGAATCCCTGGATGGCGGCATGAGCGTCGACACCGTCGTCGTGGGCGGCGGCATCGTCGGCATCACGGCGGCGTCGAAGCTCACCGAGGCGGGCCAGACCGTCGCCGTCGTCGAGCGCGACCGCATTCTCGACGGCGTCACCGGGCACACGACGGCGAAGCTCACGTCCCAGCACGCGCTGATCTACGACTACCTCCGCGAGCAGTTCGGCGACGAACGCGCCCGCCAGTACGCGCACGCCAACCAGTCCGCCATCGACGAGGTCGAGTCGACGGTCGCGGACCGCGGCATCGACTGCGACTTCGAGCGCGTCCCCGCCTACACGTACGTCGAGACCGAGGACCGCACGCAGGACGTCCAAGACGAGGTGTCCGCCGCGCGGCGCCTCGGGCTGCCAGCGTCCTACACGGAGTCGACACCGCTGCCGTACGACGTGGCGGCCGCGGTGCGTTTCGACGAGCAGGCGCAGTTCCACCCCCGGAAGTACCTCCTCGAACTGGCGCGCGGACTCGTCGAGGACGGGAGCTACGTCTTCGAGGAGACCCGCGCGCTCGACGTCGACCCCGGCGACCGCTGTCGAGTCGAGACCGACCGCGGAGAGCTCGCGGCGGACGACGTCGTGGTCGCGACGAACTTCCCGTTCTACGACCGGGGGCTGTACTTCACGCGCCTGGAGCCCAAGCGCTCGTACGTGCTCGCCGCCCGTCTCGATGGCGAGGTCCCCGAGGGGATGTACTATCGGCCGACCGACCCCTACTTCTCGGTGCGACCGCACCCGGCGGGCGACGAGTCTCTCGTGCTGTTCGGCGGCCAGAACCACAAGACCGGCCACCAGGGCGACGGCCGCGGGCGCTACCGGGCGGTCGAGCGGGAGGCCCGCCGGCGCTTCGACGTCGACTCGGTCGAGTATCGGTGGTCGACCCAGGACTACACGTCCGCCGACCGGGTGCCGTTCGTCGGCCAGCTCGCCCCGCAGACCGACCACGTCCACGTCGCGACGGGATTCGGCGGCTGGGGATTGACGAACGGGACGGCCGCGGGGATGCTCCTCGCGGACACCATCCTCGGCCGGGAGAACGCCTGGGCGGAGGTCTACGAGCCGACCCGGCTGAATCCCCGGGCCTCGGCCGGCCAGGTGCTGAAGCACAACACGGCGGCGATGCGGCAGTTCTTCGGCGACCGCTTCGCTGCCCAGTCTATCGACACCAGGGTCACTCTCTCACGGGGTGATGCGAGCGTCGTCGAGTCCGACGAGGGCCCGGTCGGCATCTACCGCGACGACGACGGCGGCCTCCACACCGTCTCGGCCGTCTGCCCCCACATGGGCTGTCACGTCGAGTGGAACGACGGCGAGGACTCCTGGGACTGCCCCTGTCACGGCTCCCGGTTCGACTACGACGGCAGCGTCCTCCACACACCAGCCATCGAGGACCTGGAGACCTACAGCGAGACCGACCTCCCCTCCATCGGCGTCGGCGTCACCCGCGAGCAGTCACTCGGTGACGACGACTGACTGGGGCCCGGCAGAATCCGGCGACGCACCTCGAATCGACGTCCTCAGTACCGCTCGCTCCGCGAGGTGATGACGTCGACGCCCGGGCTGTAGACGTGGACGGAGTCCGTCTCCGGGTGCTCGAAACCACTCGCCTCGAACAGCGTGTTCTCGCCGACGGTGACGTCGACGTCCCGGAGCGGCCAGGGATCGTGGGAGACGTCGGTGTACCGAAGCGTCCCGTCCGTGGCTTCCGTTAAGAGCCGACTGCGGTCGACCAGGAACTCGGCGAGCGTGCCCGAGTCAGCGGCGTACGGCTCTCCGGTGGGCTCGTAGCTCGCCGCGAAGCCTACGGGCCGCGCCCCGCGGTGGCGCCGCCGGCTCCGGACCCGAACCCGGCCGTCGCGCTGCCGCAACTGGACGCTGGCGTAGTAGTACGGGAGGTGGTGCGTGAGCCGCGCGCTCAGCACGCGCAGCAGCCCCGCGGTGTCGATGCTGAAGACGTAGACGCCGGAGTCGGAGCCCCGCGAGACGTACGTCCGGAGGTGGACCTCCGCCTGCGGGACGCCGGTCATCACTGCCAGCCCCCGGGGACGCGTGTCGACGTTCAACAGCGTGACGACCGACAGCCACGCGCTGCCGTCGTGCTCCTCGACGTCGAGCGCGTCGGGGACGCGGGCGGCGACGACGTCGCTGTCGACGGGCCAGTTCACGAACAGGACGTGTCGCCACCCGAACGACAGCGGAACCATGTCGACCGTACGCGACCAGCGGCCTTAACGACGGACCGTCGACCATCCGCGGCCACGGACGGTCCGGGAGTACGCTACTGGCTCCCGACTGCTTCGCTCTCGTCTCCGGAGTTCCGACTCCGGGGACGACCTCTCGCTGCGCTCACCGCTCGTCTCGATAGCCATCTGCATCCGGTGGTTCGCCGGGGAGGAAACCGTACTTTCCAGTTCTCTGCGGAGTGCCGGTGTCAGTCGTCCGACGTCGACTCGGACCGCGGACCTACTGGTTCGGACGTCCTTCAGAGTTCGTAGCGCGAGATCTCGTCGGACCCGCACTCCTGGCAGGCGTCGGCGTCCGACTTGAGGGGCGTGCCACAGTGCCTGCACTCGACGACGGTCGTCCCCGACTGCACCGAGAGCGCTCGCTTCAGGCGGCTGAGCGCACTCATACTGGGGAGACGACCTCGCCGCACTGCGGGCACTCGGCGAACGCTTCGCGCTGACCGTCGACCTCGTACTCGATGAGCACGTCCGAGGCCGTGACGACTGCACGACAGTCCGGACAGGCGCCGAGGGTCGAGGAGTTCGATGCCGACATGGTTGGAATCCCTCCCGCTCGCTGTTCCGAGGGGAGCGTGTGAGCCGGGCTGATGCCCATTACCAGCCACGTACCGCCGGCGCCACAAATAGGCACCCCAAGCGGAGTGAAAGTGAAACCTCGCGACGTCGTCGGATTCGCCGCGAGCGCGTGAGCTCCGGCGGATTGTGAACTGTTGGACGACTCGCTCTGCTGGTCTTCCAGAACTCGAATCACTCCTCACACTCGCTTCGCTCCTCGCGTCCGTTCGTCGCAGAACGTGAGTGGGTTCGGGCGGATTCGAACCACCGACCTCGGCCTTGTAAAGGCCGCGTCATAACCAACTAGACCACGAACCCGACAGTTCGAAACGAGCCGTCGGGCGGCAAAAACCGTTTCCCTTCGCCGGAACGGCCAAACCCCATGCTGCCGTACCCCCCGGATATGAACTGGCGTACACTCGCGGTGGTCGCCCTGTTCGTGGTCGCCGGCTGCGTCGGCTCTCCGCTCGGCACGTCCGAACCCCGGGCGGGCGGCGGTTCGACGGCGACCACGACGACACAGGCGACGACCACGCAGACGACGACCACGCAGGCGACGCAGACCCCCCAGAACGCGGCCGAGCAGCCCCGCGTGACCGTGCGCGACCGAGAGAGCAACGAGAAACTCGGGAACGTCACGGTAGAAGTCTCGGACACGCGCGACGAGCGGTACACGGGCCTGAGCGAGCACGAGTCTCTCGGGGAGAACGAGGGGATGCTGTTCGTCTACGCGGACGAGGGCGAGCACACGTACGTGATGCGCTCGATGGACTTCCCCATCGACATCGTGTACGTCGACGCGAGCGGCCGCATCACCAAAATCCACCACGCGCCCACCGAACCCGACAACGAGGACCTGACGCCGTATCCTGGCCGCGGGAAGTGGGTGCTCGAGGTGCCGTACAACTGGACGACCGAGCGCGGCGTCGAGGAGGGCGACCGGGTGGTCGTCGAGGGCGTCGAGGGCGCGTGAGGGGTAGCCGGGCCTGAGGGCGTCTCACGGGGGTGTTTCGATTCGTAGGAAACGCTTTTGGCAGGGGGTCACTTTTGCTCAGGGACATGAGTACAGCAACGGACGACGACGACCCCTTCGAGGAACAACGGGAGGAGGTCGACAACGCGATGGTCCAGCTGTTCGACGAGTACGGCCGCGACCACGACTTCGAGGCCGTCGTGGCCATCGTCGCCAGCGTGTTCGCCCGCGTGCTCGACCTCGCACCGCCCGTCCTCCTGGGGCTCGCCATCGACTCCGTCATCCAGCAGAACAAGCCGTTCCTGCCCTGGCTCCCCCGGTCGTGGGTGCCGCCGGACGACGAGGGGAAACTCCTCCTCATGGGCGGCCTCATCGCGGGCTCGTTCCTCCTTGGCGCGGGCTTCCACTGGGTGCGGAACTGGGGCTGGAACTCCTTCAGCCAGCACATCCAGCACCAGGTGCGCACCGACACGTACGACAAGATGCAGCGGCTGAACATGGACTTCTTCGCCACGAAGCAGACCGGCGAGATGATGTCCATCCTCAGCAACGACGTCAACCGCCTGGAGCGGTTCCTGAACGACGGCCTGAACTCGGCGTTCCGGCTGTCGGTGATGGTGCTCGCCATCGGCGTCTACCTCTTCGTCGTGAACTGGCAGCTCGCCGTCCTCACGATGCTGCCGGTGCCCATCATCGCGCTGTTCACGTACCGGTTCGTGAAGGCCATCCAGCCGAAGTACGCCGACGTTCGGTCGTCGGTCGGCCACCTCAACTCCCGCCTGGAGAACAACCTCGGCGGCATCCAGGTCATCAAGACGTCCAACACGGAGTCCTACGAGTCCGAGCGCGTCGACGACGTCTCCCAGGGCTACTTCGACGCGAACTGGGGGGCCATCACCATCCGCATCAAGTTCTTCCCGGCGCTGCGCATCATCTCCGGCGTCGGCTTCGTGCTGACGTTCGTCGTCGGCGGTCTCTGGGTCGTCAGCGGCCCGCCGCTGTTCTTCTCGGGTAGCCTCGACCCCGGCGAGTTCGTGACGTTCATCCTGCTGAGCCAGCAGTTCATCTGGCCGATGGCGCAGTTCGGCCAGATCATCAACATGTACCAGCGGGCGCGGGCGTCCAGCGAGCGCATCTTCGGGCTGATGAACGAGCCCTCGCGCATCGAGGAGAACCCCGACGCCGCCGAACTCCAGGTGGACGACGGCGGGGTCGTCTACGACCACGTCACGTTCGGCTACGACGACGAGGAGACCATCATCGAGGACGTCGACTTCACGGTCGACGGCGGTGAGACGCTCGCGCTCGTCGGTCCCACCGGTGCAGGGAAGTCGACCGTCCTCAAACTCCTGCTCCGGATGTACGACGTCGACGAGGGCGAGGTCCGCGTCGACGGCCAGGACATCTCCGAGGTGACGCTGCCGAGTCTCCGCCAGCACATCGGCTACGTCAGCCAGGACACGTTCCTGTTCTACGGCACCGTCGAGGAGAACATCACGTACGGCACCTTCGACGCCGACCGCGAGGACGTCGTGGAGGCCGCGAAGGCCGCCGAAGCCCACGAGTTCATCCAGAACCTCCCCGAGGGCTACGACACCGAGGTCGGCGAGCGCGGCGTGAAACTCTCGGGCGGCCAGCGCCAGCGCATCGACATCGCGCGAGCCATCCTCAAGGACCCCGAGATTCTCGTCCTCGACGAGGCCACCAGCGACGTCGACACGGAGACGGAGATGCTCATCCAGCGCAGCCTCGACCGCCTCACCGAGGACCGCACGACGTTCTCCATCGCCCACCGGCTCTCCACCATCAAGGACGCCGACCAGATCGTCGTCCTGGAGGGCGGCCGCATCGTCGAGCGCGGCACCCACGAGGACCTCATCGGCGAACAGGGCCTGTACGCGAACCTCTGGGGCGTCCAGGCCGGCGAGATCGACGAGCTCCCCGACGAGTTCGTCGAGCGCGCCGCGAAGCGCCAGGCGACCGTCGACGACCCGGACGACGACTAACTCTCTGTCGCGGCTCCGTGCTTTCTGCGGCGAGGGATGACATACAGTGAGCGGAAGCCCACCCCATTAAGGGTGGGTCTGAGCGACAGCACGACCCTACATACCCCCGCGCTACTGATCGTCTGGATGTTTCACCGCTTCTAGACCGGCTTCAATTACTTCTTGATATGCTTCTTTGAGGTCTATATTCTGCTGTTCAGCGTAATCTTTCACTCGTCCATTCAGCGTATGGGAAATGTCGATATTCGGCCGCATTACAATGTCCAAAAGACATTTAGACACTAATATCCTAATGTCTATTGTCGTGAGACGAACCAACAGCTTCGCGGTGCGCCCGCTCTCCGACGAAGACGAGCAACTGCTCCGCGAGTTGTTGGACGCCTCCGCCAGCCTGTGGAACGAACTCACCTACGAGCGCCGCCAGCAGTTCTTCGACGGGGAGTCTATTTGGAATACCACCGACTACCGCAAACAGTACGTCGGCGTCCTTGGCTCCGCCACTGCACAGCAGGTAATTCGAAAGAACAAATCGGCGTGGAAGTCGTTTTTCGCCATTCGCGAGAACGGCGAAGACACTGCCCCGCCCGGCTACTGGGGAAACGAAGACGACGGTAGAGATCTCCGCACGTTCATCCGCAACGACCAGTATACCCTTGAAACTGGAGAGCGGTCGCGGCTGGAAATCCCAGGCGGCCAAGACCTCAAAGACGAGTACGGACTCGGTTACTACGACCGCCTGCGCCTCGAAGTCGCTGGCAACCCGAAGTGGGACGGCAAACAGGGCCGTTTGGAGATACAGTACGACGAAGTGAGCGACACCTTCAGGGCCTTTCAGCCTGTCACCGTATCCGATTCTCGGCAGGATTCACCACTGGCTTCGGAAGAAGCCGCCTTGGATGTGGGCGCGAACAACCTCGTCGCCTGTACCACCACAACCGGCCAGCAGTACCTCTACGAAGGCCGCGACCTGTTTGCCCACTTTCTCGAAACGACCGATGAAATCGCTCGTCTACAATCCAAACTCGGTGAGGGGAGATACAGTAGTCGCCGGATTCGACGGCTGTATCGCACACGAACACGGCGGCGCGACCACGCACAGGACGCGCTCGTGAGAGACTTGATGGAGCGACTGTACAACGAGGGGGTTGCCACCGTGTACGTAGGCGACCTTACCGATGTCCTCTCGACACACTGGAACGCCGAGGTGAACGAGAAAACGCATCAATTCTGGGCATACAGGTCATTCATCGACCGTCTGGCCACGACCTCTGAGGAGTACGGCATCAAGGTCGAAGTGCGGTCGGAAGCCTATACGACTGCGGAGTGTCCGGAGTGCGGAGAGCGCGAGAAGACGGAACGTAACGGCGATGTGTTCCAGTGTTCGTGTGGCTACGAGGGTCACGCCGACCTTGACGCTTCGCGGACGTTCCTCGAACAGCAGACTGGCACGAATCTGGGAGTCGGGTCGATGGCACGACCCGTGCGTCTCAAGTGGGACGACCACACTTGGTCGGAGTTATCACGCTCTCCCGAGAGGGTAAGTCCGAACGAGAAGCGCACAAACCAGAGTACCCGCGAGGGGAAATTTGCCTCCGTAGAGACAGCATAGCCAAGATACTCGTCGGAGGAATCCCACAGCTTCAGCCGTGGGAGGGTGTCAAAGCCTACAAGCCCCGGGCTCGCGTCACCCCCAGTCATGCGGCTCGCTGACGCGACGTGGACGGACGCCGACGCCGTAGAGACGGATCTCGCGGTGCTCCCGGTCGGCAGCACGGAACAGCACGGGCCACACGCCCCGCTCGGAACCGACCACTTCACGGCCCAGGCCGTCGCCGAGGCCGGCGCCGAGGCGTACGACGACGAGGTGGTGGTGGCGCCGCCCGTCACCGTCGGCGTCTCCGAGGAGCACCGCCAGTTCACGGGCACGCTGTGGGTGTCCCCGGACACCTTCCGGGCGACGGTCCGCGACGTCGTCTCGAGTCTGGCGAGCCACGGCTGGGACCGCGTCGTCGTCGTGAACGGCCACGGCGGCAACGTCGCAGCGCTCGGCGAGGTCTGCGGGGCTATCGTCCGCCACGACGACGCCTACGCGGTGCCGTTCACGTGGTTCGACGCCGTCGGCGACCACAGCGCCGACATGGGTCACGCCGGCCCCCTCGAAACTGCCTTCCTCCGGCACGCGAGCCCGGAGCTGATTCGCGAGGAGCGCGTCGAGGACGCCGCCGCGGGCGCCAGCGACGGCTGGGGCGAGTGGACCTCCCACGCGAATCTCGCGGTCGACGTCGCGGAGTTCAGCGAGAACGGCGTCGTCGGCGACCCCCGCGAGGGCGACGCCGAGCGCGGCGAAGCCCTGCTCGACGCCGCGACTGACTCCCTGGTCGCGCTGCTGGACGCGGTCGCGACCCGGGACACCAGCCGTCCGCCCCACGAGTAGGGCCGGGCAGCCGTGGGACGGAGGGGCGGCGCGACCGGGCGACTCTGCTACTTGAGTCCGGCGACGGCGTCGTCGCGGCGGGGCGCCTCCAGGTTCGTGAGGCCCTCGCCTGCGAGCCAGCCGAGCAGGTCCGTCACCTCCCGCGGGTCGCTGACGACGCAGGGCGCCGCGGTGGCGTCCGTGTCCGACCCGACGGCCACGGCGACGCCCTCGCCGTCGAGGGCTTCGAAGGCGGCCTCGTCGGTCGTGTCGTCCCCGATGTAGACGGTCAGCCACTCCTCGTCGTCGGGCGTGAAGCGCTCGCGAAGCAGGTCGACGCTCTCGCCTTTCCCCCACTCGACGTCCGGCCGGAGCTCCACGATCTGTTTGCCCGCCGTCAGCCGGAGGACGCGCTCGGGGTCGTGGTCGGTGAGGATGGACTCCACGACCGCGCGGACGCGGGCGCCGTCCACGTCGGCCTGCCGGTAGTGGACCGTCGCGGTCACGCCCTTGTCCTCGACGAAGACGTCGTCGTGGTCGAACGCCCGCTCGATGGCCTCGCAGACCTCGGGCAGGCGTTGTCTCGCCTCGCGGGCGCCCGAGTGGACCGACACCTCGTCGCCGTCGTCCAGTTCCAGGCCGTGGTTGCCGGCGTAGTACGCGTCGTCGACGTCCGCGCGCTCCCGGACGTCAGCGACCGCCCGCCCGCTCACGACCGCGACCTTCCCCCGGGGGTGGGCGGTGACGCCCTCCAGCGCTTCCCGGGCGCGCTCCCGCACCTCGGCCTCGTCGGGGTCGTCGACGATGTCCGCGACCGTCCCGTCGAAGTCCGTCATCACGAACAGGCCGTCGGCGCCCTGGAGGCGCTCGCGGAGCCACTGCTTGCGGCCCCAGACCGACACGGGCGTGGACTGCCAGCGCGCCGACTCGACGCTCGCGCCCTCGTCGTCCCGGTCGTTCTGAGCGCCCTCGAACTGCCGGTCGATCCAGGCGTCGGTGTCCTCGCCGTGGACCTGCCGGCGGAGCGCCCGCATCCGCCGCCGTCGGGTGCGCTCGGGCATCGAGAGCGCCGCCTCGATTGCGGTCGCGAACCCCTCCGTGTCGTTCGGGTTCACGACGAGCGCTTCCTCACCGAGTGACTCCACGGCGCCCGCGAACTCCGAGAGCACCAGCACGCCGTCGTCGCCGAGCTGCGTGGCGACGTACTCCTTCGCGACGAGATTCATGCCGTCCCGCAGCGGACTGACGAGCGCCACGTCCGAGTGCCGGTAGAGCGCCGCCAGCGCCTCCCGGTCGTAGTAGCTGCTGTCGTACACCACGGGCGTCCAGTCGTCGGTCCCGAACCGGTCGTTTATCTCCTCGATGCGGTGCTCTACGTCCTCCTGGAGCTCGCGGTACTCGTCGATTCGGGACCGGGACTCGCTGCCCTTCTGGACGTACGTCAGCGTCCCCCGGCGCTCTGGGTTGTGCTCCCAGAGGTGCTCTAAGGCGTCCAGGCGCTGGAGGATCCCCTTCGTGTAGTCGAGGCGGTCGACGCCGACCGCGACCCGGTCGCCGAGGTCGTGAGCCTCCTGGAAGGACGCCCAGAACGATTCGGCCTTCTCGGTTGCCGCGAGCTCGGCGTGCGCGTCCGCGTCGATGCCCAGCGCCTGGCCCTGTACGCGCGTCGTGTGGCCGGCGTACGTCACCAGCCCGGCGTCCTCGTCGATGGCGACGTCGTCGAAGACCGCGTCGACGCACTCGAAGAAGGACTCGCAGTACGTCTCGTCGTGGAACCCCAGCACGTCGTTCGCGAGCAACCCCGTCAGGAGCTCGCGGTGCTGGGGGCACGACCGGAACGTCTCCCAGGACGGCCACGGCACGTGCCAGAACTGCGTGAGGAACGCCTCCGGAAGCTGTTCGCGCACCAGCCGGGGCGCCAGCCCCAGGTGGTAGTCCTGGAACCAGACCACGGGGTCGTCGGTCGTCGCCGAGTCGACGAGCGCGTCGGCGAACGTCCGGTTCACGTCGGTGTAGAACTGCCAGAACTCGTCGTCGAACGTCGCCCGCGTCGGCATGCCGTGACAGAGCGGCCACAGCACCTGGTTGCTGAAGCCGTAGTAGTACCCCGCGAGCTCCCGGTCGCTCAGGTGGAGCCGCCGCACCGTGTAGGAGGGGTCGTCCGGCGGCACCTCGACCCTGCCCTGGTCGTCGCTGACGTCGAAGTCCGCGTCCCCGCTGCCCCACGCGACCCACGTCCCCGAGAGCTCCTGCATGATGGGGTCGAGCGCGGCAGTCAGCCCGCCGGCCGGCCGGGAGACCGACACCTCGCCGTCGTCGTCGTAGCTGTGCGAGTACGGTTCGCGATTCGACGCGACGAGCAACTCGTGGCCGTCGAGGGCGTCCGGAATCCGTATTCCGTCGCTCGCTTCGGTGTGCTCGTTCACGGGCCATCAACCCCGTTCGGGGCCGACTCCGGTTCGGTGCGTCTGTCCGCGGTCTGTCCCATCCTCACTGGGCCGCTCACCCGTCTATTGGCTGCCATAGGCGTGTAGAACACCAGACGGCGGTGAGTCGGATAAGCTGCCAGGACAGTTTCGCCGAATTCAGCGCCGTAGGGCCGTGATATCGGCGTTTAAGCGCAGAATACGTGTGGGGTGCGTGGGCGAGTATCGACCCGCCCTACGGCCCGTTGAGCGAGGTAACGTCCGCGTACTGCCTGGCCTGCCAGGCCCTTCTTCGGGCGGATTCCGCCAGCCGTGCTTACTCCTCGTCGTTCGCCTCGTCGAGCGCAGAACGGAGCTCCGGCACCGTCGAGGCGAGTTCGCCGACCTGCTCGCGCGCAGTCTCGAGGTCCGCGAGCACGTCCTCGACGGCCGCCAGGTCGGCCTCCAGGTCGTCGGCGTCCTCGAAGGCGTCGGCGCGCTGGCCCACCACGAACGCCTTCTTCGCGTCCCGCAGGTGGGATTCGACGTCGCCGACGTCGAGGGCCGACCGGAGCGCGTTCAGCACGCCAAGCGTGTTGTCGGCGTCCACGTCCCAGATCGTGCCGGACTCCGGGAGTTCCTCGCGGGCCGCGTCGAGGTGCTCCTCCACGTCGGCGCGCATCTCCTCGGCGGCCTCACCGAACAGTTCGTCGTCGTCCAGGGATGACTGGCTCATGTCACCCGATTCGACGGGAGTCGGTTTAAAAGCACGCCACGGAGTGGACGTGAACACATCTCACTCGACGCTCGCTAGCTCCATCAGCGGATACCCCTCGTGCATCGCCATCTCCGCGACCACCTCGGTGCCCTCGTAGTCGATACGTAACTCGACCTCCATGTACTCGCCCGTGAGTTCCGTGTAGCCGTGCTCGACGTCCAGCCGGTCGGTCAGGATGTCGACGCTGACCGCCTCGCAGAACGGCTGGTTCTCGATGGACTCCTCGATTGCCGTCTCCAGGCTCGGCGCACTCGCCGGGCTCACGGGCGTCCCCGCGAACTGGTGGTAGAGCGCGCCGAACTTGATGCCCGCCTCGAAACACGCCTGCTGGGCGTCACTCGCCATACCTGGCCTGGGGTCGGCCGAGACTAAGCCCTGTCGCCACCCCCGAGGGGGGTGCCCGGACGGACGAACCGCACCATTCATAGCCCAGTCGGGCCGAGGACTACACGAATGGACGAGCCGGTCCTTCTCACTGGCGCCTCCGGGCGCGTCGGCCAGGCCATCCTCGCGGGCATCGGCGAGGACTACGACTGGCGGCTACTCGACCGAGAGCCGCCGACCGAGGAGTCCGACCACGAGTTCGTCGTCGCCGACGTCACCGACGAGGACGCCATCCGCGACGCCGTTGACGGCGTCGGCGCCGTCATCCACCTCGCAGGCGACCCCCGGCCCGAGGCACCCTGGGACAGCGTCCTCCGGAACAACATCGACGGCACGCAGACCATCCTCGAAGCGGCCGTCGACGCCGGCGTCGAGCGCTTCGTGTTCGCGTCCTCGAACCACGCCGTCGGCCACTACGAGACCGAGCGCAAGCCCGAGCTGTACCGGAGCGACGACGACTTCCGCCTCGACGGCACCGAACTCCCCCGTCCCGGGAACCTCTACGGTGTCTCGAAGGCCGCCGGCGAGACCCTCGGCCGGTACTACCACGACGAACACGACCTCTCCTTCGCCGCCGTCCGCATCGGCAACCTCACCAAGGGCCACCCGCCCATCGACTACGAGCGCGGCCAGGCGATGTGGCTCTCGGGCCGCGACTGCGCGCACCTCTTCGACTGCTGTCTCACCGCAGACTACGGCTACGAAATCGTCTACGGCATCTCGGACAACGACCGCAAGTACTACAGCCTGGAGCGCGCGAAGGAAGCACTCGACTACGACCCCCGGGACAACTCCGCGGAGTGGGACGGCGACGAAAGAGTCTCCGGCGACAGCTGAGGGCTCGGTGGCATCCAGAGGAGGTCGGTTCTCGCGTCTCGCTCTCGTGGTCGTAGACGGCGTGCCGGCGAGTGGCTGACGTGGACTCCCGGCGAACTGCGAGCACTACTGCGGTTATCAGGGGTGAGTCTGCGACACGAATCTATATCACGGCCGTTTTCCCATCTCCCAAGTACGGCGATGAGTGCATCCCCAGACTATCTACGCGCGGTGACCGAGTATCTGACGAGCAACGGGTGGGAGACCTCCCAGAAGCAGGTCCGCGAGGGGGCGTTTCTGGTGTTGGGATCCAAGAGCGGTACCGACGGCGAGAAGCGATTGCTCGCAATGGTCGTGACGGCGACGGCGGGCAGTGTGACGAACGGCCACCTCAAGTATCTCCTCGAAGCCGCCCGTCGGCAGGAGGCAGAGACGGTGGTGGTCACCGCGGAGTTCGGAATCGGGGCCCAGGTGGCAGAAGTCGCGAAGAACCACGACGTCGGCACGATCAGTCCGGACCTCGTCACTGGCAGTGATTCGAGTGCGGGGTCCGCGACCGACAGAGCGGAATCCTCGACGGGTTCCTCGTGGTTGGGTTCTGAGGCCACCTCGGAGAATGAAGAGGCGGCAGACGCGGCGGAACCGGACGAAACGAGTGGACTACTCACTCGGCGTCGGTTGCTCGCCGGTGGTGGAATCGGTGTCGTCGGCCTGTTCCTGTTCGGTGGTGGCGGGTCGGAGTCAGACTCTCCCACTGGTGGTTCCGGCAGTGGGACGGACAGTTCGAACGGGTACGACGTTGCTGCGGTGAAAGCAGACGCGAAAGCGGTCCCGTACGAGGAGCTGTTCCGGAACATCGAGCAGTACACCGGGGAGCGCGTGTTCTACGGGGCGGCGGAGATTACCCAGGTCGTCGAGCAGAACAGCCAGACCTACCAATTCCGGTTGAACGTGACACAGAACGGCCAGGTCTGGGAGGACGACGTTCTGGGTCGTTGGAGCGGAGAGCGGTTCCTCGAAGGTGACCTGGTCGAGTTCTGGGGCGTCGTGAACGGGGCGTACCAGTACGAGGCTGTGATGGGGAACCAGCGGACCATTCCGGACTTCGACGTCGTGGACATGGCACTGATAGAGGAACCGAGCGTCTCCGCCGGGAACGTCGAGATAGTCGACGACCAGTTGACCGTCGACGAGGGAGAGTTCTCGGACGAGATCTCCGTGGTTGGCACTCTCCGGAACGATAGCCGACTCAACATCGGGTACGTGGAGGCGACTGCGAGCCTGGTCGATGCAGCCGGGGACGAGCTCGCGTCGAACTACGTGAACACGACTGGAATCGAAGCGGGCGGTTCGTGGGACTTCGAAATCGGGTTCTACGGTGAAGCAGAGGCGGACGCCGTCGACGCCTACGAGGTCGGTGTCAGGGAGCTCCAATAGTCCCCGCTGCCCATCCTGACTACGGGCTCTCGGTTGTTCTCGACTCCGATACGAACGTTGTCGTGCGGGTCTCCCGCCGAACGAGAGCTCGCTTCCCGATACCGTACGGAAAACTCCGCGGAGTGGGACGGCGACGAGCACGTCGCCTGACGCACTGACGCTCCTTCCTCGACGATATGTCCCGGCGGAGCCTGCCGAATTCACCTCGTAACCGCGAATGGATTTATAAGTGGCGACGCGTAAGTACCTCTCACATGAGACACACCGGACTCAAGATACGGATGGCCATCGTCGGCACCATCCTCTTCGCGTTCTACTCGGTCGCCGTCGCGGCCGCGTGGCTCTTCTTCGGACAGAGCCAGACGGTCCTCGCGCTCGCCATCGTCGGCAGCATCCTGCTCGTCGGCGTCCAGTACAAGGTCGGGAAGTGGGCCGCGCTCAGGAGCGTCGGCGCCGAGGACATGGACGAACAGCGCTACTCGCGCATCCACCAGCGCGTCGAAGCGCTCTCCCGGGACATGGGCATCAAGAAGCCACAGCTGAAGGTCGCCCGGATGGGCGTGCCGAACGCGTTCGCCGTCGGCCGCAAGGGCGCCGGCACCGTCGTCGTCTCCGAGGAGCTCATCCAGCTACTCGACAACGAGGAACTCGACGGCGTGCTCGCCCACGAACTCGCGCACATCGCCAACCGCGACGTCGTCACGATGGTCATCGGCCAGGGCATCGCTTCCGTCGTCGGCATCGTCGCCCAGTACATCGTGCTGTTCACGGGCGACAACGAGATTGCGGACTTCTTCCTCGCTATCGTCGTCGGTAACCTCGTGCAGATGTTCGTGATGCTGTTCGTGCTCGCAATCAGCCGCTACCGCGAGTACGTCGCGGACGCCGACGCCCGTCAGGCCATCGGCACCGGCGACCCGCTCGCCCGCGCCCTTGAGAAGATCTCCCAGGGCCACGAGCGCAGCCAGGAATCCCGCGTCGACGAGAACGTCTCCGCGCTCTGCATCTTCGGCGAGAGCACGAGCCTGCTGACGAAGCTCGTCTCCACGCACCCGCCGATGGAGAAGCGCATCCAGCGCCTGCGCTCGTAGATGGCGGGCACCCGCGAACTCCTCGCGGTCGGCCTCGGCGCCCTCCTGGGTCTCGCCCTGCTCGTGAAGCCCAGGGAGATGCTGCTGCTGTCGGTGTTCGTCGGCCCCACACAGCGCCGCCGCGACGACGAGCCGTTCGGCGCCTGGGCGCCCTGGTTCGTGCGCGTCGTCGGCCTCGCGTGCCTGCTCGTCGCGGGCTACATCGCGTACACGAACCTCCTCTAGTTCTCCTCGACCGTCGCTGCCCGGTCGAACCGCACTCCTGGCCGAACAGCTCAGCTAGTCGAACAGCCCCGCGACGTCGTCCTCGCGACGCTGGCGCCGTTGGACGTGCTGGCCGAGCCGAGTCGCGACGAGCGCGCGCTGTCCGTCACCGGCCGCGAAGTCACAGAGCAGCGCCGCGAACTCGTTGTACTCGCCGTCCGCCAGCCCCTCCCGGGCGTACTCCGCGGCCGCCGCGAACTCGTCGGCGTCGTAGCCGTGGTGTTCGGCGAGCACCACCGCCGCCTCGACCGCCGCCGGCGGCTCGAGGTCCGCCACCTCCAGTGCGTCGCCGTCGAGCGTGAGCGCCAGCACTGGTTCTCGCTCGATGCGCTCGGGGTCGTCGCCGAGCCGCCCGAGGTATTCCCGGACCGCCGCGACGTTCACGCCCCGGTAGTCCGCCGGGAGGCCGGCGAGGTACTCGCGCGCGCTCTCGCAGAGTCCGACCGCGCCCGCCCAGTTCCCGCCGCGAGCGTGGTGAACGGACGCCGTGAACTGCACGAGGCCGTGGAGCAGTCGCTCGTCCGGACCGTCGTCGAGCGCGAGCCACTCGTCCTCCCAGGCGTCGTGGGCGGCGTGGTGGTGGCCGGCGTTGTGAATCGCGACTCCCGCGCGCAGCGCCGCATCCATGGGCGACGTTGCGGGGGGACGCGCAAAAGCCTCTCGTCGGACGGACCCCGTCAGGACTCGACGCTCGGCGCGACGCTCCCGGTCTCCCGGTGGACGCCGACGACGAGCACGACGGCGGCGCCGAGCGGGAGCGCCGCGCACGCCAGGTAGACCGGCCAGAAGCCCACGGCGTCGACGAGCGGGAGCGCGACGATCGGCCCGAACCCGCCCCCGATGTCGCCGAAGACGTTGTTCGTACCGACGGCCCGCCCCATCTCCTCGGCGGGCACGAGGTCCGCCAGCAGCGCCATCAGCGGCCCGCTCGTGCCGCCCTGGCCGGCGCCGACGAGCATGCAGGCGGCCGCCAGGCTCGGCACGGAGTCAGCCCTGGCGAACAGCACGAACCCCAGCGAGGTCGCGGCGAGGAACACGAGCAGCGTCGGGACGCGGGACTGGAGGCGGTCGCTCGCGTAGCCTCCGAGGAACATGAACAGCCCCGCGGCGACGACGGTCACCGCCATGAACATCCCCGAGGAGCCCTGGGGGCCGAGGCCGAACACGCCGAGGTTCTTCTGCTCGAGGAACAGGACGAGCGTCGCGAACAGCGCGCCGATGTAGACGAACAGCACCGCGAAGTTCACCAGTCCGATGGTGAGCGCCGGGCGACTGGTGTTGACGTCCCAGGGCTTCACGGATTTGCTCTCCTGGTCCTCGACGTGCGTCTCGGGGACCGTCGCGTACGCCACGGCGCTCGCGAAGAACGCGAACACGGTCGCTACTGCGAACGCCGTCACCGTCCCCGCGACCTCGCTGACGACGCCGCCGACGACGACGCCGGTCGGGAATCCGAACAGCACGCCGCCGCGGATGAGTCCCATGTTCGCGCCCCGGCTGCCGCCGTCGCTGACGTCCGCCGCGATGGTGTACGCCGTCGCGAACACGAGCGCGCTCCCGACGCCCCAGAGGATTCGAGCGGCCATGAACCAGCCCTCGGGGAACGGCGCGAGCATCGCCACGACGTACCCGAACGTGGAGACGCCCTGGATGAACATCCCGACGACGAACGGCGTGCGCGTCCCGACGCGGTCGACGAGCACGCCAGCGGGCGCGTTCGCCACGAGCCGCGAGAACCGGTTCGCGCTCAGGATGAGACCGACGAGGAACGGCGTGATGCCGAGCACGGCGCCGAGGTTCGGGAGAATCGGGAAGATGACGCCCCCACCGAACCCGATGAAGAACGTCGAGACGACGACCGCGCCGATGACGAGGTAGTCGCCGCCGAGCGCGCGCACGCGGCCCGCGACTCGGTCGACGACGCCGCTCACGGCCATCCACTCGCAGCCGGCGCTCCACGGAGCGCGCCCGTCTCGGCCCCGGCGTCGTTCGACTCCATCTACTCACCGGTAGGCGAAATTTTCTCAAAAGGGTTCGGGAACCCCCCGCGCTTGCGGGGGAGCGTCGACCCCGGTCGCGGTTGCACAGGACGTAACGTCCGGACGGGGTCCGCGTGAGCGCAGCGAGGCGCGAGTTCACGCAGCGCCTCGGAATGTGCGAATGGTGAAACCGTGAGCAAAGCGAACGCGGGCACGGCCGGCCGCTTCGGAGCGAACGCTAGTGAGTGTAGAAACGTCCGGACGGAGATTTGAACTGAGAGAGACGTTCCGGCTCGCCTCGCTGCGCTCACGGCTTCGCCGTTCGCGCAAACCGAGACGCTACGCGTCTCGCACTGCTCGGTTCGCGGGCCGCGACTCTCTTGCTCGAATCTCCTCGACGCGAATACGCGCTCCGCGACGCGAGCGACACGGCGGTCGCTCGCGGTCGTGGCGTCGCGAGAATGTAGCGTCCGGACGGAGATTTGAACTCCGGTCCCTGGCTCCGCAAGCCAAGAGGATAGTCCACTACCCTACCCGGACTCACTCTCCAGTACCCCGGGATTACGTAAAGCGGTTACGATTGGAGAGCCCGGTGGCAAGCCATTTCACGACCCCCGGCGAACCGACTGGCATGCGTCGACGTACCGTGCTCGCGGCGGTGGCGACCGGGGCGGCCGCGGCGACAGCCGGCTGCAGCCGCCTCCCCGCGTGGAGCGACGACGAGACGACCGCCCAGCCCGCGGTCACGGACTCGTCGTTCACGGTCCGGGACGCGGGCTGCGGGACGGGCGGCGACGAAGCGTCGGTGAGCGCCGAGGGCGCGACTCTTTCGGTGTCGGGGACGGTGACGGTCGCGGACGGTTGTCGGACCGCGGAACTCGCCAGCGTCAGCGTCGTCGACGGCGACCTCCGGGTAGAGGTGGCGAGCGTCGAGCGTGAGGGCGTCGAGCAGTGCGTGCAGTGTCTCACCGAGGTGGTCTACGACGCCGCCGTCACGGTCGCTGGCGGTCTCCCCGAGCGCGTGGTCGTCGTCCACGAATCCCTGGGTGAGACCCGCGAGGTCGCGTCTGTCGACCTCTGAGGGCCGATTCACGCCTCCAGTTCCAATCCTGACAGAACCGCCAACTGTTTTGACCCGGGGTGTTCTCGGTCGGGGTGATGAGAGCAGGCGTACTCGGCGTCGTCGACGGCTCGTTCCAGATGGTGGACTCGTACGCGGAGACCGTCACGCAGAGCGACCACGACCTGGAGCGCCGCCTCGAGATCGACCGCGTGTTCTCGCTGCCCTCCGTCGGCATGGCCTTCGAGGGCCGCGCGGCGGCCGAACGGCTCGCTTCCGAGCGCGAGGCCACCATCGAGGACGACGGCATCGCCGTCAGCGAGGGGACGAACGTCGTCACGGAGTTCACGGAGTTCGTCGGCATCCCCGGCGAGTTCGTCGCCGTCGGCAGCGGCGCGGGGACGTTCGCGTTCGACCTCGTCGGCGCGGAGACGAACACGACCATCGAGCGCGCGACGCTCGGCCTGGAGGGCGTCCTCGACGACCACGGCGACGCGAGGCCGTGGCGCGTCGGCGTCTCCGGGAACGGTGACGGCGCCGTCAACGGGACGTTCCACGGCCAGGACCTCCGGGCGAGCCGCGACCTGCCCGGGCTGCTGGACGGCGCGACGCTCACCCAGCTCGGCCTCGCCTACGACCACGACGGCGACGACCTGAAGATGACGACGTCCCGGAGCGGCTACGTCGAAGTCTACCAGCCGTCGAGCTACGACGCGGAAGCCTACCTGGAGTACGTCCGCGACGAAATCCTCGAGCACGTCGAGTGACGCGGTAGCACGGAGTTCCCCCTCTTCAAGGAGCGACCAAACGGAGCGAGTAGGAAGGAGAGGAGTGCGCTCGTCTCGAGCATAAACACCAGACTATAACTAGCTACCCGACCACATTGAAGCTGTGGCAGACGGCTACGTGCGTCGGACGGCAATCACCCGCCTCTCGGTAGACAGTGAGCAACGCGATTTGCTCGAGGAAACGATCTCCGAGTGGAAACGGGGTTGCCAACTCGCCACCGACATGGCGTGGGGCAAGTGCAACGCGAAAAGCGACGTACAGCCCCTCGCCTACGACGACGTGCGCGAACACACCGACCTCGGGAGTCAGCACGCGATTCTCGCTACCCACCAAGCAGCCCAAGCCATCACCGGCTGTATCGAACGCCGCTCGAACGGCAAGACCGTTAGCAAGCCCACCTTCACCACACCCACGGTGAAGTACGACACCCGAACTATGACGCTGTTTGACGACGATACGGTGTCGCTCTCCACCACGGAAAGCCGCGTCCGGTGTCCACTCGCTCTGCCCGACGCCGATGATGGCTACCAACGGCAGTATCTTGACTCGGATACGTGGAGCGTCACGGAAAGTACGCTCACCGCCCGTGACGGCGACTACGTCTTGCATATCGGCTTCCGCCGACACAAGACCGACACCGAACGAAACACCGCCGAGGACGGAACGGTCCTTGGGGTTGACCTCGGTATCGAAAACCTTGCCGTCACCAGCACCGCCTACTTCTTCAGCGGGCGAGAGCTAACCCACGATCTCCGCGAGTTCGAGAAGGTACGCGCCGGGTTGCAACAGACCGGCACGCGAAGCGCCCACCGGACGCTCGAACAGGCGAATGGCCGGGAACTTCGCTACGTCCGTGACGTACTCCACCAAGCGTCGAACGCGATAGTGACCGAAGCACTCCGGTACGAGTGCGACGTGATTGCGTTCGAGGATTTGACCCATATCCGCGACCGGACGGGAGCGTCGTGGGGGCACAAATGGGCGTTCCGAACGCTCTACGAGCAGGTGGAATACAAAGCCGAAGCGGAAGGGATCTCGGTGAAACAGGTGGGTTCGGCGTACACCTCGAAGCGGTGCGCCGAGTGCGGCTTCACGGCAGACGAGAATCGCCCGTCGCGCACCGACTTCCGGTGCGCGAAGTGCGGGTCGGAAGCGAACGCGGACTACAACGCAGCGAAGAACATTGGGATGCGGTATGTCCGTCGGGGCCAACAGTCGTCTCGGCGGACGGGTAACAGTCAACTTGCCCTACAGTCTGGAACGGTGACACCGAGTGGCGGATTTACCGCCCACCCAGAAGGGTTCGAGGCCGAGTTCACGGACAAGCCTTACCCTCCACGAGCGAATCCACCCCGGTGAGCGAAGTAGGGTAGGGTCGTTGACACCGGAGGGCGACGCAGTCACCGGCATGGACGGCGAGCGCGGCGACGAATCCGGCGACGCGAGCGGGGGCGCACCGACACCGAAAACGCTTATGCCGGCCGTCTCCTTGACCTGAATCGATAATGGGCGACATCGAGGACATCTACGAGGACCTCGACACCGACGACGTCTCCATCGAGGAGTTCCGGGAGGCCGTCGAGTCGAAGGTCGAACAGATGGGCGGGCTGGCCGACGAGGAGACGGCAGCCATGCTCATCGCCCACGAGGTCGACGACGGCGAGGTCAACGGGGTCGCCGACATCGAGCCCGAGATGGACGAGGTGAAGTTCCTCGCGAAGGTGACGAGCGTCGGCGACGTCCGCACCTTCGAGCGCGACGACGACGAGCAGCCCGAGGGCCGCGTGGTGAACGTCGAGGTTGCCGACGAGACCGGGAGCGTCCGCGTCTCGCTGTGGGACGAGCAGGCCGAGGCCGCCAGCGACGAACTGGAAGTCGGCCAGGTGCTTCGCATCAAGGGCCGGCCGAAGGACGGCTACAACGGCGTCGAGGTGAGCGTCGACCAGATGGAGGTCGACGACGACGAAGAGATCGACGTCCAGGTCCAGGACGAGTACGCCGTCGAGGACCTCTCGCTCGGCATCTCGGACGTGAACCTCGTCGGCGAAGTGCTCTCGACGGAGGACGTGCGCACGTTCGACCGAGACGACGGCAGCGAGGGGAAGGTCTCGAATCTCGTGCTCGGCGACGAGACGGGCCGCGTCCGCATCACCCTCTGGGACGACCAGGCCGAGACAGCCCTCGACCTCGACCCCGGCGAGGTGGTGGAGGTCGTGGACGGCTACGTGCGGGAGCGCGACGGCAGTCTCGAACTCCACGTCGGCGACCGCGGCGCCGTCGACCCCGTCGACGCCGACGTCGCCTTCCAGCCGGAGAGCACGCCCATCGACGCCCTCGAGATTGAGGACGTCGCGGACATCGCGGGCGTGGTGCGCTCGGCGGACCCCAAACGCACGTTCGACCGCGACGACGGCAGCGAGGGCCAGGTCCGGAACGTCCGCGTGCAGGACGACACGGGCGACATCCGGGTGGCGATGTGGGGCGACAAGGCCGACCTCGACATCGGGCCGGGCGACGAGGTGGCGTTCGTCGACGTCGAGGTCCAGGACGGCTGGCAGGACGACATCGAGGCCTCCGCTGGCTGGCAGGCCTCCGTCATCCAGCTCGCCGAGGGCGCCACTGACCAGTCCGGAGACAGTGAGAAGAGCAGCCAGGGCCTCGGCGCGTTCGCCGGCGACGACGACACCGACGACGCTGGCTCCGCGGACGACGGCGCTGCGAAATCTAACGGCCAGGGCCCCGACGACGGCGAGGACGTCGAGTTCACGGGCGTCGTCGTGCAGGCCCAGGACCCCGTCATCCTCGACGACGGCGAGGAGACGATGAGCGTCGACACGGACGCCGACGTCACGCTCGGGCAGGAAGTGACGGTTCGCGGGTCGCTGCAGGACGGCCGCCTGCAGGCCGAGGAACTGCACTAACCGCGGTGCTCCTCGTCTCGGACGGGCGCTGATTCTCCGTCACGCGGGCGTCCTCGCGGGTTCTTCGTCGCTCGTGGCAGCCGTTCGTGGGCGATTCTCGGGGAAGAGCGTAGTGGCCAGATGGCTGGACTAACGGAAACAGTTAAGCGTGCGAGCGCCACGCATTGACGCATGAGCGTCGAACTCCCGTTCGCGCCGGTGGATGGTGTCATCCGGCGGCACGCGGGTGACCTGCGGGTGAGCGCTGGGGCGGCCGAGGAACTGGCGCGCCGCATCCAGCGCCACGGGGCCGCCCTGGCCGTGGACGCGGCGGCCCTCGCCGACGCAGACGGGCGGAAGACACTGATGGCCGAGGACTTCGGCGTCGAGTCGGTGCCGAACGGCAGTGACGTCACCCTGCCGGTGGCGCCCGTCGACCGCATCGCGCGCCTGGACGTCGACGACCGGTTCCGGGTCTCGAAGGACGCCCGCGTCGCGCTCGCGGACGTGCTCGAGGACTACGCCTCCGAGGCCGCCAAGGGCGCCGCCTTGCTCGCCGAGCACGCCGGCCGCCGCACCGTCCAGGCCGAGGACGTCCAGGCGTACTTCGAACTCGTGGAATGAGATTCGGGTTCAGCGAGACGTGTCTCGACCACGACCCCGGCCCGCGGCACCCGGAGAGCCCCGACCGCCTGCGGGCGATCAAGCGCGGGCTCCAGAAGCGCCACGGCGTCACCTACGAGGATGCCGCGCCCGCCGACGCGGCCGACGTGGCCGCCGTCCACGAGGACAGCTACGTCGAGGAGATCAAGAAGTTCTGCGAGCGCGGTGGCGGGAACTGGGACCCCGACACCGTCGCCTCGGAGGCGACGTGGCCGGCCGCACTGGCGAGCGCCGGCCTCGCGAAGGACGCCGTGCGGGCTGCGATGAATGGGGCTGGCGGCCGTGACACGCCGTTCTCGCTGGGTCGACCGCCCGGCCACCACGCCGTCGCGGACGACGCGATGGGGTTCTGTTTCGTGAACAACGCCTCGGTCGCCGCCCAGTACGCCCTCGACGAGCACGGCCTCGACCGGGTCGCTATCTTCGACTGGGACGTCCACCACGGCAACGGCATCCAGGACATCTTCTACGACCGTGGCGACGTCTTCTACGCGTCCATCCACGAGGACGGCCTCTACCCGGGCACTGGCGCCGTCGACGAGACTGGTGAGGGCGAGGGTGAGGGCGCGACGCTGAACGTCCCGATGCCGGCGGGTGCGGGCGACCCGGACTACGTCGCCGCCGTCGACGACCTGGTCGCGCCCGCCGTCGAGGCGTTCGACCCCGACCTCTTCCTCGTGAGTGCGGGCTTCGACGCCCACCGGCACGACCCTATCTCTCGGCTCCACCTCTCCACGGAGGGGTACGGGCTGCTCGCCGAACGCGTTCGAGACATCGCTGCGGCCGTCGACGCGCCGCTGGCGTTCATCCTCGAAGGCGGCTACAGCCTCGACGCGCTCTCCGAAGGCGTCGGCATCGTCCACGAGACGTTCGACGGCCGCAGGCCCACGGAGCCCGAGGGTACCGTCGACGACGCCGTCAGCGACGTCTTCGAGGACGTCCGGGACGCCAGTCAGGCCCTCGGGTCGAAGTAGGCCGCTAGCTCGGTGCCGAACGCTCCTGCGAGCGCTGTGGTGTCCTCGCCGACGAGCACCTCGTAGTCGCCGGCCTCGACGAGGGAGGCGACGTGCGCGCCGAGCGCGACCTCGTGAAGGTGGTCGGTGGCGAACTCCCGGGCGGTTCGGACCTCGCGCTCGCGCTCGACGACGTACCGGTCGTCGTCGACGAACGGCCCGTAGGCGTCCTCGTCGCCGGCGTACTTCTCGTAGAACCCCCGGGCGTGGTCTTCGACGTGGACCGGTGGGCCCTCGTGGCGCTCGACGGCGGGGAGTTCGGCGACCGAGAGCTCCGCGAACAGGACGGCCCGCTCCTCGGCCCACGTCGCCGCCCGGAGGACCCCGAAGCCGTACTCGCGGAGGCCCCTGGCGAGGCCGTCCCGGGACCGGTAGAGCTGGGGGTAGAGCTGGTCGTCGACGAGGTCCGGCGCGTCGAAGACGACCGCCAACGGCGTCGTCCCCCGTCGCTGGAGGTGGGCCTCGACGTCGGCCTCGTCGAGTGGGTCGGGCGTTCTCCGCTCGAAGACTCCTGCGCTGGGGTCGTCGAGGAACTCGCGGGCGTGGTGCTGGAGGACGGCGACGTTCGTCTCGGAGACGACGGCCGCGACGTTCCGCTCGGGGTCCGTCGGGTCGACGACCATCAGGGGGTCCTCGAAGTCCTCGGCCTGATGGGCCTCGGGGTCGAGGACGACCGGCGGGCGCCACTCGCGGGCGGCCTCGAGGGTCGCCCGGAAGCCGCCGTACTCGACGACGAGGAGTTCGGCGAGGTAGCCCGAGAACCCCTGCGTCCGGAGGTCGCTGCCGTAGACGCCGATTCCCTTGAGGAACTGCTTGAACAGCCGCACGTCGCCCGCGAGGTCGTCGTTCAGACGCTCGAGGAGGTACTCGTTGTGGAACGGCGTTCGGTCGACCGCCGACTGGATGTCCGTCGCTTCGTCCAGGCGATAGCACGGCACCAGGTCGACGTCGTAGCCCTCGAACTCGCCTTTCACGTAGGGGTGTTCGGCGTACTCCTCGTGGCCCTCGGGCAGCACCGCCTTCCCAATCTCGAGGCCGTAGTCCTCCAGGTCATCGCGCGAGAGGTCCGCGGGGAATCGCACGAACAGGTCGATGTCGCGGTCGCCAGCCACCCACGTCCCCCGGGCGGTGCTCCCGACCTGGATGACGTCCGCCGCCACGGGCAGGCCTTCGATGGCGTCCCGCGCCCGGTCGGCGAGCCGGCCGGCGGTCGCGGCGAGCGCCCGCCGCTCCTCGGGCGTCGGGTCGACGCGCTCCCGCACGCCCTCGACGACCGCCTCGAAGTCGCTCATACCCCCTCGTTTTCGGCTCCGGGCCTAAGCCGTGTCGATGCCCGGGCCTGCTGGCGAAACGAAAGCCATTTCAAAACGCCCCGGCTACCGTGGAGTGCGAGCCGCCATAGCTCAGTTGGTAGAGCACGTGGTTGTTACCCACGTTGTCCCAGGTTCGAGCCCTGGTGGCGGCGCTTCTCACACACTCACTCGCGCAGCGACGGCTGCGCGATGAGTTCAACTGTAGCGCCGGAAGGGCTCGAGCCCGGAAGTCGCAGCCCGCGAGCCGAGCGTAGCGAGGCGAGCCGGACCGTCTTCCGACGTTTGAGCCCTGGTGGCGGCGCTTCTCACACACTCACTCGAAGAGCGTCGGCGCTGCTCCTCGTGAGCCGCTCCGGCGCTGTCGTGCGTCGACCACCTCCTACAAGGCAGTGACGCGCCAAGCACCCGGTATGGTCGATCTCGTCGACATCGGTGGCGTGTTGCTCGCGCTGTTTCTGGTGGTGATGAACGGTGTGTTCGTCGCGGCGGAGTTCGCGTTCGTGAAGGTGCGGCCGACGCAGGTGAACGCACTCGTCGAGCGCGGGAAGCCCGGCGCGAAGGCCGTCCAGGGAGCCGTCGAGAACCTCGACAGCTATCTCGCAGTGAGCCAGCTCGGCATCACGCTGTCCTCGCTCGGCCTCGGGTGGGTGGGCGAGCCCGCGCTCGCCGCGCTCATCGACCCCGTGCTCGGTCAGGTGTTGCCCGCGAGCCTCGTGCACCTCGTCGCGTTCGCCATCGGGTTCGGCACCATCACGTTCCTGCACGTCGTCTTCGGGGAGCTCGCCCCGAAGACGTTCGCCATCCAGGAGGCCGTCCGGGTCGCGCTCGTCGTTGCGCCCCTGATGAAGTTCTTCCACTTCGTGTTCAAGCCCGGTCTCGTCGTGTTCAACGGCACCGCGAACTACTTCACGCGCCTTGCGGGCGTCTCCCCCGCGTCGGAGAGCGAGGAGACCCACACCGAGGGGGAGATTCGGATGATTCTCACGCGCTCGGAGGAGACCGGCGAGATCGACCTCGACGAGGTCGAGATGATCGAGAGCGTCTTCGAACTCGAGGAGACGGTCGCCCGCGAGGTCATGATCCCGCGGCCGGACGTCGCGACCGTTCCGGCGTCGATGGGCCTGCCCGAACTCCGCGGCATCGTCGCCGACGGCACGTACACGCGCTATCTCGTCCTCGACGACGGCGGCGAGCAAGCAGTCGGGTTCGTCCACGCCAAGGACGTCCTGCACGCCACGGAGACCGAGCCCGACCGCGGCGACTCGCTGACCGCCCGCGACCTCGCCCGCGAAGCGATTGTCGTCCCCGAGACCCGCCGCATCGACGCCATCCTCGGGGACTTCCAGTCCATGGAGAGCAGCCAGCTCGCCGTCGTCGTCGACGAGTGGGGCGTCTTCGAGGGCATCCTCACCATCGAGGACGTCCTCGAGGAGATTGTCGGCGACATCCAGGACGAGTTCGACACAGAAGGCCAGCAGCCCGGCATCGAGGCCCGCGACGACGGCACCTACCTCGTCGACGGTGGTGTCCCCGTCCAGGACGTCAACGACCGCCTCGACACCGGCTTCGAGAGCAGCGAGGTCGAGACCATCGGCGGCCTCGTGTTCAGTCGCCTCGGTCGCGCCCCCGAGGTCGGCGACGAACTCGAACACGACGGCAACCTGGTGCGCGTCGAGGCCGTCACCGACACCCGCATCGACCGCCTCGTCGTCCGACCGCCCGAACGCGCGGAGACTGACGGCGACGACGACGAGGCCAGTCAGGAGGACGACGGCGAGCGCGGCGACGACGCCTAAATCCGAGAGAGATACTGACCCCGTCCTCCGATGCGACGAGTGCACTCGTCCCCCGTTCGGTCTGGAGCGTTTCGAGCCTCTCGACGTGACCCCGAGTCTGGATACCGTCGGGTCGCTCTCGGGTCGCGTCCGTCGACGCTAGACTACCCGGGAGTCGGGGTTTGTCTTCTGGTAGGCCCGGCCACATCTGCGCTTCGAACTCTATTACAAAGTACGGGCGACCCGTCCCGTCCCGGAACGGAGCCGGGAACGAGGACTGACACCCGGCCATCACCCAATGTACACGAGGAGGAAGCGACTCCGGCAGGCGCTCTGTATCGGGCCCCCGTCGGAGAACGACACGCACTGTTCGGGGCGCACAGACCGGACGCCTGAGAGGTCAGCACAGCCATGACGCAGTCGAAGACCAGCACCGAGGCACCCGACGAAGCGCCGAGTGACGACGTGGTCTGGGTGCCCGGCGGGCGGTTCACGATGGGGTCGGAGGAGTTCTACCCCGAGGAGTCCCCCACCCGGGAGGTGGCCGTCGAGGGGTTCTGGATGGACGAGTCGCCGGTGACGAACGCCGAGTTCGCGGTGTTCGTCGACGAAACCGGGTATACGACGGTCGCCGAACGCGAACCAGCCCCCGAGAACTACCCGGATGCGAGCGCGGACGACCTCGTGGCGGGGTCGGCGGTGTTCACGTCACCAGACGGCCCCGTCGACCGCCAGAACCCGAACCAGTGGTGGGAGTACGTCGAGGGCGCCAACTGGGCCGAGCCACTCGGCCCGAGTAGCTCCCTCGATGGCCGTCTCGACCATCCGGTCGTCCACGTGACCGTCGAGGATGCCCGGGCGTACGCGGAGTGGGCCGGGAAGCAACTGCCGACCGAGGTGCAGTGGGAGCGGGCCGCTCGCGGCGGACTCGAGCGCAAGCGGTTCGTCTGGGGGGACGAGCACGTTCCCGACGGGAGGTGGATGGCGAACACCTGGCAGGGGACGTTCCCCCAGGAGAACGACGTTCTCGACGGGTTCGAGCGCACCTCGCCGGTCGAGTCGTTCCCTGCTAACGGATTCGGTCTCTACGACGTGGCCGGGAACGTCTGGGAGTGGACCCGCGACTGGTTCAGTGCCGACCCGACGGCCGGCGATTCCCCGGCGTGTTGCACACCGACGAACCCACGCGGGGCCGAGGAAGAACAGAGTGTCGACCCCCGCGACCCCGCCGAGATTCCTCGACGGGTATTAAAAGGCGGGTCGCACCTCTGCGCGCCGAACTACTGTTTCCGATACCGGCCGGCGGCCCGGTACCCGCAGCCGGTGGACACATCGACGAGTCACGTCGGATTCCGCTGTATCGTGCCGGCCGACGCGTGAGCCGTCGACGAGAGCCCTCACGTGGACGTTGCGGAGCCGTCGGGGAGGCAGAGTTATGTCGCCTGGATGCTGCTCTAGGGCTACCCATCCGCAGTATGTTTCCACATACCGGGCGCGAGCCGGACGCAAGCACCAGAATCGAATGCGAAACCACCGACGGGTACAACGTGAAGTCGGGCGTGCACTGCTACGAGTTCTGTCCGTTCTGCGGTCACCGGACTACCGACGGTGACGACCACGAGATCACTATCTCCCTGCCGGAGTAACTGGACGCCCAGCGGACCGCCAGTGGTAGAGGCACTCCGACGAGCCACCCGAAGACGCCGTGACCAGTCGGTAGCCACCGCGCCAGCGGCGCAGACGACTCACGGGGACGAGGGCGTGTGCCAGCCCTGCGAAGCGGCCGCAGGCGCTGTCGGCACCGTATGGCCGGACTTTCTCGTTCGCTAGGCCAACCCCTCGCGTCTGGTGTCAACTCATAACAAAGAGCGTCACCGGAGAAATCTGGGCCACCGAGTCCAGTCGTCCGCGATTGGATTCAGTCAATCGAAACCCATGCCCGACCAAGAGTTCCACGGCCACATCGGCCGGACGTACGACGAATCAGAACCCTGGTGGCCCCAGGAGACCCGAGCCCCCGAAGACGCCCCGAACGTTCTCCTCATCACCCTCGACGACGTCGGCTTCGGCCAACTCGGCTGCTACGGCGGCCTCATCGACACGCCGAACATCGACCGCCTCGCCGACGACGGCCTCCGGTACAACAACTTCCACACGACAGCGCTGTGCTCGCCCACCCGGTCGTGTCTCATGACTGGCCGCAACCACCACTCCAACGGGATGGCCGGCATCGCCGAGATCTCGACCGGCTTCCCGGGGTACAACGGACACATCCCCCACGAGAACGGGATGATTCCGGAAGCACTCGTCGAGGAGGGATTCAGCACGTACCACCTCGGCAAGTGGCACCTCACACCCGCCGAATCGACGAGCGCCGCCGGCCCGTACGACCAGTGGCCGCTCAACCGCGGGTTCGAGCGGTCCTACGGCTTCCTCGGCGGAGACACCGACCAGTACACGCCGGCGCTGGTCTACGACAACCACCAGGTCGAACCACCGGCGACACCCGACGAGGGCTACCACCTCACTGAGGACCTCACTCAGCGCGCCATCAAGTTCATCGGCGACGCCAAACAGGTCGACCCGGACAAACCCTTCTTCACGTACTTCTGTCCGGGCGCGTGCCACGCACCCCACCAGGTGCCCCAGGAGTGGGCCGACAAGTACGAAGGGGAGTTCGACATGGGCTGGGACGAAGCCCGCGAACAGATCCTCGAACGACAAAAAGAGCGAGGCGTCGTTCCGGACGGAACGGAGCTGTCGCCGCAGAACGAAGATGTCGACCGCTGGAACTCGCTCTCGGCGGACGAGCAGGAACTCTACGCGCGAATGATGGAGGTGTATGCGGGGTTCCTCGAACACACCGACGCCCAGATCGGGAAGCTCCTCGATTACCTCGAAGAAATCGGCGAACTCGACGACACACTCGTGATGGTGGTCTCGGACAACGGCGCCAGCGCCGAGGGCGGTCCCTCGGGATCCGTGAACGAGAACCGCTTTTTCAACAACGTCCCCGAGGACCTCGAGGAGAACCTCGAAGCGATAGACGAGCTCGGTGGACCGGAGTACTTCAACCACTATCCGTGGGGGTGGACGTGGGCCGGGAACACCCCCTTCCGGCGCTGGAAGCGAGAGACCTACCGCGGCGGCGCCAGCGACCCGCTCATCGTCTCGTGGCCGAACGGCATCGAGGCCGAGGGCGAGGTGCGCGAGCAGTTCGTCCACGCTATCGACGTCGCGCCAACTATCTACGAGGCGGTCGGTATCGACCCGCCCGAGGAAGTGAAGGGGCACTCTCAGTCGCCCATCGAGGGGGCGAGTTTCGCCTACAGCTTCGACGAGGCGGATGCGCCCGAGCAGCACACCACCCAGTACTTCGAGATGCTGGGGACGCGCTCTATCTACCACGCGGGCTGGCGCGCTGTGCACCCGTGGCCGTTCGGCGAACCGATGACCGCGGCGGACCTCTCGGCGGCCAGCCTGGAGGATTCGGGCTGGGAACTGTACAATCTGGACGAGGACTTCTCGGAGGCCAACGACGTGGCGAGCGAGCACCCCGAGAAGGTGCTCGAACTCGCACAGCTCTGGTGGACCGAGGCCGGCAAGCACGACGTGCTGCCACTCGACGGGCGCGGCACTCAGCGCCTCATGGAGGCTCGCCCCCAGCCGGGGAAACCCCGCGACAAGTACGTCTACCACCCCGGAGGCCAGTACGTCCCCGAGAACGCTGCGGTCAAAGTGTTCAACCGCGACCACACCATCACGGCCGACCTGACGGTGCCGGTCGGCGGAGCCAAAGGCACGCTGCTCGCCCACGGCTCGCGCTCGGGCGGCTACTCACTGTACGTGAACGACAACCGACTCGTCTACGTCCACAACTACGTCGGCGTCGAGGAGTACGAGATCGTCGCCGACGAGCCACTCCCCGAGGGCGACGTATCGGTCCGTATGGAGTTCGAGGCGACCGGCGAAGCGGACATCCCGAACGGGGAGGGTGTGCCGGCGACCGTCCGCCTGTACTACGACGACCAGCAGGTCGGCGAGGGCGAAATCCCCGTGACGACCCCGATAACGACCGGGCTGACTGCCGGGCTGAGCTGTGGCAAAGACAGCGTCAACGCCGTCACCGACGTCTACCGCGACAGCACGCCGTTCGCGTTCACGGGTGCCATCGCGCGGGTAACCGTCGACGTCAGCGGCGAACCGTTCGTCCACGAGGAAGCCGAACTGGACCGGCTCATGGCGAGAGAGTGAGACAGGTGGAACACACGACTACCCACATTCGACGGTCGGCCGGCGTGGAACCGTGACACCACGGCGCGCACGACAGCGACGGTAGGCCGGGGCGAGAGGCCAGACAGCACACGCCTCCCCGACCCGCTGCCGGATGCGCGAGCAGTTTCTCACCAAGACGACTACGTTATCTAGACTGCCGGGGTATTCCAGCGTTCAAGCTCGACGGGAAGGCCCTCGGGGTCCGGAACACCGTCCAGTTGCGCGACGCGCGGGGACAACCCCACTACCGAGTGCAGGAGCGGGTCCGACTGGAGGACGCGATGGACATCGAGCGGGGAGGACGGACAATCGCGAGGGAGACGGCGTCTTGGCCTGACCAGGAAGCCGGGTGGTCGTGGAAGTCGCCTTTCGAGCGGGATTCGCGATGGTCGCGAACGCCCTGCTATCGGCCGAACGAAACGGTTATGCTCTCTGTCGGGAAGAGAGGGCAAGACGATGCACCACTGCCCACACCCCGACTGCTCGTGGCAGGCGATTGTGGCGTCGGCGGACGGCGCTCAGCGCGCGTACCTGCAGCACCTGGTTGAGGAGCACGCGGGAGCGGACAATGCGAGGGACGTCGACTGGTTCGAGCAGTCTCCCGGAGAGATATCGGGCCGGCGGTCCCACGAACGCGAACACGTGTTCATCGTCCTCGACGGAGAGATTGTGATCCACACCGAGGACGACTCCATCGAGCTGTCGACCGGTGATTCGGTCCCGGTCGAAGCGGGGATGCGCTATCACAGCGAGAACCTGGGGAGCCGCTCGTGTGTCGGTATCAGAGCGTCCGCCCCCGGGGCCGGTCACGCGAGCGGGAGCCAGTAGGGGCTCGGTCGCACGGCTCCTCGGTCGCGCTCCGTTTCGGTGACGGAGGGCCGAGCCAGCGTCTCAGGGTGGTGTGGCTTATCGGACACGGGCCCGCGACGGCTTCTCGGGTGACGGCCCCGGCGTCCGGACGACCGCAGGACACGCGTCCCGCAACCGACGGCGACACGATATGGCCGCAGCCGCTCGCCTCCGTGAGCGGCTGTCACCGACCGTCACGCGATCCGACCCACGTGGTATGCAAATCACACTTTGCGGTGCGTATCTCGGTAACTTCGGTCTTATAGCGCGGCCACGTTGAATGATAGCATGGTACAATGGAGCGCGGTCCTGTGGGGTATCGTCACGGCGTTCGCTCTCGGCCTGCTCGGCGGCCTCGGCCTTCCGTTCACCGACTTCTCATTCCCGATTATCGGGGCCGGAGTGACCGGACTCGTCGCTGGCGGCGTCAGCGGATACCTGGCACACGAAGGCCTCTGGAGCGGGGCCATACACGGATTTCTGGCGACGAGCATCGGCGGGCTACTCGTCGGGATGGTGCTGCTGTTCACCGGTACGTTAGTGGCCGGTATCTTCGGGTTCAGCGCGGCCGTTATCTACCTCGTCTTCGTCGTCGCTCAGAGCCTCCCCGGCGTAATCGGTGGTGCGATAGGAGGCGTTCTCAGCCCAGAGGAGACCACCACCGGACAGCCTACGACCTGACGCCCGCGACACCGCTATCCTCCGCGGCACGAGCACCAGTGGAACTCGGTAAGCACCCGGCAGTTGTCGGTTCGGCGGCCACTACCGCGTGACACCGTCGACCAGTCGCCCCCGGACGACGCACCGATAGCACGGCTTAAGAGCCCGAGGCTACGAATTCGTCGTGTCGATAATGCACGCGTGTTCCGGTCTCTCCGTACCCTTCTCGTTCCCGTCGGTAGACAGCCGAACCACAACTGACCGGTCGCTACGTGCCGCCCGGGACGGTGAATCGCCCTGACCTACCGCACGTCGAACGTCGCCCGGCTCGCCGGAGCGGTGTCACTTCCGGCCTTCCTCGCCGCCTGGGGGCTCCTCTCGCTGTCCGTCGTCGGCGAAGTCACTGCGTCGACGTGGGCGCTCGGACTCGCGGCTATGTTCCCCGTGAGTGCGCTCTTGGTCGCCGCGACAGGCGAGCGCGTTCGCCACAGGACGAGACGCCAGTACGCGCTGGGGCTCGTCGGGGGCGTCGTCGTCCTCTCGGTTGCGTACCTGGGTGTCGCCGCTGTCGACGACGCTCCGCTCCGTGGCTTGGTCGGCTTGAACACGCTCGAAGTGAGTATCGTCGGCGCTGCCTTCGCACTGTTCGGTACGGCCCTGGCCCTTGTCGACTCGCGGTACGTCGAGCACCCACTGACGGCAGCCCTCCTCGAAGACCGGTATCTCGACGACCCGCCGGGTAGCGAGTGACCGGGGCTCGACGGCTCGGCGACCGTCACTCCGTGGCGTCGGACTACTCGGGAGTCGGCGTCGGATGGGTCGTCTCGGGTGGGCTGTTCGACTGGGCGTGATAGTCGGTCTTTCAGCGTGGCAGCTGATTGGTGGCCGCCCTGTGACTCCCCTACCACAGCGAGCACTCGGTTCGGGGAGCGTTCGGGGACGGCAAATCCGGCCTCGGGCCGGCCGACGGACGCGGGTGTGGGTCGGAGCGCCGACACCACCGCGTCCCGTGAAGAGCTGCCGCCCGCGGCGGTCCGTCAGGTCGACCGAGTGGTTTCCTGGTCACCGCCCGGCGTGCGACGGTCGTGCTCGGGTCCGGTAACTGCCTGGAAAGTACACTCTTCCCGACACGACGAGTCGGGCTAGACTGTGACTCGAGCTAGTGGCGGACGGACCCTCGACAGGCTCACCGACCCAGGGGCTGCCACGAAGCACTGGCGGTACCTCGCTGCGGTCGGTGGGGTACTCGTCGCCGTCGGCCTCTCGGTGATGGTGTTCCCGCTCGTGTTCGGGGCGGCCATCCGGCTGGTAGTCGGCGGCGGATTCATCCTCTCGGGCATCCCACTCGTCTGGCACGCTATCCGGTCCCAGGGTTCGCTCCGCGAGTTCGCCGTCGAACTCGTGCTCGGCGTCTTCTATCTAGGCGCGGGGCTCTCCCTCCTCGTGAATGCCGGTGGCGGCGTCGTCGCGCTCGTCGCCATCTTCGTGGTCGTCGCTGGTCTCATCCTGGTGTTCTTCGGTGTCCGGCAGCGTCCCCGTCCCGGCTGGACGTTCCCAATCGTCGGTGGCGGCGCGTCAATCGTGCTCGGCGTGCTCGTCTGGGTCGGGTGGCCGAACTCGGAGCCGGCCACCGTGGGATTGCTCGCCGGACTCGCACTCGTCGTGACCGGCGTCCCACTGGTCGCGGTGGCACGACGTATGCGCCAGCAGACGGCTCGGGAGTCGTCATAGGGCCGCCCGCAGCGGACCCGACCGGCGTCGTCTCAGCGAGGATGACAGCGACGGTGGCGGGGCGTGAGCGCTCGCGAGCGTTCGAGACGGCGTCGCTGCAGTCGTTCCGCCGGCCCGTCCCAGGCAGGCCGCCGGATGTCTGCGGCGATTAGGGCCAGAGCCCGCGGGTCTCGTGAGCTTCCGCGATCCGGGAGAGCGCGACGATGTAGGCGGCGTCGCGCCACGTCACGTCCCGCGCCTCGAACTCGTCGCGGACGTCCCGCCAGGCGGCGAGCATCTCCGTCTCCAGTTCGTCGTTGACGCGTTCGAGCGACCACGCGCGCCGATTGATGTCCTGCAGCCACTCGAAGTAACTCACGGTGACGCCGCCGGCGTTGGCCAGGATGTCCGGAATCACCGGGATGTCGCGTTCGGCGAATATCTCGCTCGCCGTGGTCGTCGTCGGGCCGTTCGCCCCCTCGATGACGACGTCTGCGGTGACGTCGTCGGCGTTGTCCTCCGTCAGGACGTTCCCGATGGCCGCGGGAATCACGACGTCGACGTCGAGCTCCAGGAGCTCGTCGTTCGTCACGGTCTCCGGGGCCTCGTGGGTCAGCACGGCCTCGGGCTCCTCGTGGTGGGAGGGGATGGCGTGCGTGTCCAGGCCGCTCGGGTCGTAGATGCCGCCGTTGACGTCGCTGACGGCCACGACGTTCGCGCCCCAGTCGTCGAGCAGCGTCGCGGCGTTCGAGCCGACGCTCCCGAAGCCCTGGACGGCGACCGACGTCTCCTCGATGTCCTTGTCGTAGTAGTCGATCGCCTCGCGGGCGATGATGGCGACGCTCCGGCCCGGCGCCGCGTCGCGTCCCTCGCTGCCACCCACGATTGGGGGTTTGCCGGTGACGACGCCGGGGATGGTTTCGCCCTCCTGCATGGAGTAGGCGTCCATCAGCCACGCCATCGTCTGCGGGTCCGTCCCCATGTCGGGCGCGGGGATGTCCTTCGTCGGCCCGATGACCGCCCGGATCTCGTCGGTGAACCGGCGCGTCAACTGCTCTTTCTCGTCCTCGGTGAGGTCCTTGGGGTTGACCGCGACGCCGCCTTTCGCGCCGCCGAACGGGATGTCCATCACGGCGCACTTCCAGGTCATCCACATCCCGAGACCGACGCACTCCTCGCGGGTCACGTCGGGGTGGTACCGGAGTCCGCCCTTGAAGGGGCCGCGGACGCTGTCGTGCTGGGCGCGATACCCCGTGTATACCTCCACGTCGCCGCTCTCTCGCTCGATCGGGACCGCGACCTCGTGGACCTTCTTGGGGTGTTTGAGTCGCTCGACGACGTTCTGGCCGATGTCGAGGTGGCTGGCGGCGTGCTGGAGCTGGCGGCGCGCCGTCTCCAGGGCGGACTCTGGCTCACTCGTCTCCGCCTGGGTCTCCTCGTCTTTCGTCGTTGATGTCGTTGCCATGGTCACTCGATCGGTGTTCGTCGGTTCCGCATCGCGCCAGCGCAGTCGGGGCACTGGCCGGGGTTGTCGTCGGTGAGCACGACGTTCCCGCACTCGAAGCACTCGTAGGGCGATTCCTCGGCTGGTGTCTGGTCGACGTCCCTCATGGATGATTGCGGAGTCCCGCTGTACTGTGCGGGGACTCTACCAGCCGTAGTGGGAGGGCGGGGGAGTCTTCGGTAGTTGAACACCGAGGTAGTACCCCCTCGATGTGGGTTTACTATTCAACCGAGGGTGATTCGCGACCCGGTACTCGACTCCCGAGTCGCCACAGCAGGCGCGTCGTCCGTGCCAGTAATGGACGTCTCAGCCGGCGTGTCGGGCGGCCACCGGCGCGTGGTCGTCGATCAGCACCGCGAACAGCTTCCGCTGGGCGGTCCGGACGTGCTGGTAGAA
>Ga0208138_100175_pt1 | contig 37548 bp, 35 predicted proteins | sample AntRauMetaRauer3_FD_184786 | JGI IMG/M metagenome (GOLD analysis project Ga0208138, IMG submission 184786) | Saline lake microbial communities from Rauer Lake, Antarctica, in enrichment culture - Antartic Rauer Lake 3 Metagenome Rauer3 (SPAdes)... ... | reverse complement strand
GCTGCACGACACCATCCTCGACCTCCCCGACGACACGACGATTCTGCCGGGCCACCTCACCGTCACGAGCGATGGCCGCTACGAGAACGGCTCGCCAGGCGACCCCCTCGAGGCCCGGCTCGGGGACCTCCGCGACGAACTCGACTTCCTCGGACTCGACCGCGACACGTTCGTCGACCGACTGACCGAGGACGCCCCGGAGAAACCCCCGAACTACGAGGCAGTCATCGCCATCAACACCGGCAGAGACACCGTCGACGACGAGAAGGAGGCGACTGAACTCGAACTGGGGCCGAACAACTGTGCCGCGTAGACAGCACACCCTCTCCCGTCGCAGCCTCCTCCAGCTGACGGGAGCGACCACTCTCGGAGCGCAATCTCCTCGCTCGACGGGGTGAGTGGAGACCCGGATCGAACGTTCGACCTGACGCTCTCCCGTGGCAGAGGCCAGTCCTACACGTGGACGATAGACGGGCAGGCCTACCCGGACGCGGACCCGCTCCAGATTCGGCCCGACGAACACGTCCGGATTCGGATGACCAACCAGAGTCCAGTCGTCCACCCGATGCACCTCCACGGCCACTTCTTCCAGGTCGACGACGCGGTCAAGGACACGGTCATCGTCCCCGGACACAGAGGCCAGGTGACAATCGACTTCCACGCCAACAACCCCGGCCGGTGGTTGTTCCACTGCCACAACCTCTACCACCTCGACGCGGGGATGGCGCGTGTCGTAGAATACGTCGAGTGACTCGGGTCGAGCCCCGAGTTCCGGTCGTTCGTGCGTGTTCGGTCTCGTCCAGAAAGCGGGAGAGTGAGTGCCAACCAGCGAACTCGGCAGGACGAACGGCCCCGCCACTGAAAGACGGTAGCGTCCATCACATATCCCCCGAAAGCGTCGACACACTCACTCACGTATCGACTTGGCGACCTTCGATAGGAGCGTTCGTCCGTACCGAGGAACCGGGGTGTCGGCTGCTGTGTCCGAGAGGCTGCGCAGGGCCGCTCGAGCCGCCAGGCCGATGCCCTCGCAGAGCGCCCAGACGGTCGGCCGCGGGTCGTCGGTGGACACGAACGTCTGTCTCGCTACGAGACAGGCCCACAGAAACTGGGGAACTGCCGCGGCATTGCCCAATCGGACCTGCTCGTGTAACCACTTCAGGTCGAGGTAGAGGAGACGATGGTGCAGCCTGTCAGCGCGGACCGACTGCGGGGACTCGACGTCGAGTCCCTGGAGGAGCCGATAGTGTAGCCACGGGACGTCTAGCCCGCTCTCAATCGCAAACGGGACGGACCCCCAGTATCGTCCGTTGACCTCGATCAGGTACGGGACGCCCTCAGGCGTCCGCATGAACTCGACCATCGCTGGCCCCGTCCAGTTCAGGGCGCCAATCACCTCCCTGGCGCTCTCGAGCATCCGCGGGCAGCTGATATCTCGAAGCAACGTCGAGTTACCGCCCGAGGACGGGAAGGTTCGAACCCGCTCCTCCTGGAAGTGAGCGAGGATGTCCCCCTCGTTGGCAATCACGACTGTCGTCGTCGTCGTTCCCTCGATGTATTCCTGAACGAGCGGGTAGTGATTCTGGGCTTCGAGAACCGGGTGCTCGCTCAGGACCCGTCGATACGTTTCGATCAGGTCGCCGGGTGTTTCTACGTAGTGTGCATCGTCGACCCGAGTGTAATGACACTCGCCCGAGTCGTCCCAGACCGTCTTGCTTCGTGGCTTCACGAGTGCCGGATACGGGACGTCCGGAGCAATCTCCTCGACGGCTGCCAGGGACCCCGGGTCGTGCGTGCTCGGAGTGGGGACCGAGAGCGACTCCGCCAGCGAGAACAGGCGTCCTTTGTCGTACGCTTGCTCGAACTGTTCCCATCCCTCGACGGCAACAGTCGTCCCCGTCTCCTCGATGGCCGGCTTGTGCTTGGAACAGATCGTGGACGTCGAATCGCGGACGGGGATCACCACGGAGTGCTCGACTCGCGTGAGGTACTCGACGAGTCGGGTGACAAACCTCGGCGCCGATTTGTTCGGGTCGGGATACTGGAACGACTGCGAACTGTACTTGGAGACCCGGCCCAGTGAGAACTGTCGGCTGCTCCCCGCCGTGACAGCTATCCCCTGTCGCCCGAGCGATCGAACGATCGAGAGGCCCGCCTGCCCGGCCGCGTCGAGGACGAGAACGCTCTTGCTGGCGGTGGTCACAGTATCACTGCTACGACCGCGAGAGGGTTTGTTACACCCAAACAACCGGCCGCTCGGAGTCGCTGTCTCCTCGCTCCCGGGTCAGCACCGCCACGTGCTCGATTCGCCAGGGCTACTGGCCATCTGGTCTTCGACCTAACAGAAGCTTAGTTCAGATGGCAATCACGACAGGGGAGGGGTTTCTCGGGCACTGTTTTCCCGCCCCGTACCGGGGCCCCGAGTATGGTAGTGATTCGAGCGGGTCAACTGTCAAGCTCGAGACAGCGATACGGAAGGAGTGAGGCTGGCAGGTAGTAGGGCGACCACCGTCTGAACTTAGCTCCCCTCGGCGCTCGTCAACTCAGTTCACTGCTATCCGCGCACGAACAAGAGTGACAGCCGCCTATGCGTGAAAGTAGCAGCCAGAAACGCGGTCATACCGTGTTGTCAACTACCCCGCCCCGCTCGCCTTCAGCGAGTTGAGTGTGGGGCCTGTCCGCGAGCTCGGCCTCAAACCACTCTGGATGGGCGGGAATCCGCGCTTCGGCGTCCACGAGAGTGGAGTTCTCGTGCAGCACCCATCGGGGTTCGACGAAGACTGAGGACGTCACCGTTCCAGACTCGAGGGCGAGTGGACTGTCGCCCGTCCGCGAGTGACACTCCGGGAGTGCCGGCCCTGGCTGTCGGTTCCGGGTGCCACGGACGTTCGAAGCACGACGCCGGACGAGAGTGACACAACGACTAGCACTAGCGTACTCGAAGTAACTGGGGATTGTTCGCGATTGGTCCGTTTATAACGAAGGCCAGCGCCGACTAGCTGTCAGACACAATGAGTGATGGGCTGTCGGCCACGATGAGCGACGAACTGCCGACCGTAGCGAGCGGTATGAGGAGCGCGAACGTGCTCCGCTGGAGCGGACGCAGCGACGACCCAGCGGCGAGTCGCCAGCGCCAGCACGCACCGACTCGCCATGAGTAACGACGAGAACGCGTTCTCGGTGACGTTCCTCCGGCTCCTGCTCATCTTCATCGGGGGGCTGTCGGTCCTCCTGCTGTTGCCGTACCTCCAGGCGATCCTCGCGGCTGGACTGGTCGCGTACCTGGCCGTTCCGTTGAGCGACCGGCTCTCGGACAGACTGGGGAGGACCCCCGCCGCGCTCACCACGATGGTCGTCACCGTGCTGGTCGTCCTCATTCCGGTCGCGATACTCGTCGGCGTCGCAGCGGACCAGGCGGTATCGCTGGTCCGCGGGTTCGAGATACCCCAGGGCGCGACCGTCGAATCAGTCCTCGAGAGCTACATCGGCCGGGACATCGACGCGGCGAACCTAGAGGAATCGGTCACCGGTGCAGTCGAGACGGGCGTTCGGGGCGTCCTCGGGCGCAGCGTCGGTATTCTCGGCGGCCTCGCGGCGGGAATTATCAGTACCGTGGCATTCCTGTTCACCTTCTTCGCCCTCCTCCGAGACGGCGACCGACTCGTCGGCTGGCTACGCTCGGTCACTCCCCTCGACTCGGCGAGGATGGACGAACTGCTCGAGCGCACCGACGACCTCCTGTGGGCCGCCGTGATCGGGAACGTCATCGTCGCCGCGATACAGGCAGTGCTGACCGTCCTCGCCTTCGTCGTCCTGGGGTTCGGCGACCTCGCGTTCTGGCTCCTGGCCACCTTCTTCCTGTCGCTGCTCCCGCTCATCGGCGCGTCCATCGTCTGGATTCCCGCAGTCATCTATCTGGTCATCATCGGCTCCATTCCGAGCGCAGTCGGCCTGCTCGTGTACGGCTCGATTATCATCAGCGGGTCGGACAACTTCATCCGACCGCTCGCGATGCAGCGAGGCGCGGAACTCAACTCCGCGCTCCTCGTCCTCGGCATCTTCGGCGGCGTCGCTCTGTTCGGTTTCATCGGCCTCTTCATCGGCCCCGTCCTGCTCGGGCTCTCGAAAGCCATCGTGGAACTGCTCGCTGCGGAACGCCGCCAGATCGAGAACACTGTGTGAGTCACGGCTACCGACCCGGACCCCCGACCGAGACGGGGACAACGGCCACCCAGACCGAGGGGTCGGATTCGGGTAGCCGTGCATCGAGGCCCATCCGTTCGGACGAGACAGAGTGATGGAATCCGGCCTTACCGAAGAGTAGGCGCGGACACCGTGTCGATTCTCGCTTCATAACAAACCCGCCGGAGGGTAACGTACCGCACGGGATTGGCGCTGGTCTACGTCGCTCGGTCCGACAGTCGGTAGCGGCACCCGGGCACGATAGGAGCCATCGACCGGACGACGACCGGCCCAGACAGCGGAGATAAACATGCCAGAACAAGAACGCTACGGCCGTATCGGCCGAACGGACGACGATTTGAATCGAACGCCAGCGGCGGAGGGGCCGCGATGAGCCCCCCGAGAGGCCGACGACGGCGGCAGGAGCGGCGACGGAGACGGCGGGGGCAACCCCCAGAAGGCAACCCACCTCAGGATGCGCCTGTCGGCGGTCAATCAGCGGGACCAACGACGGAGCCGCCGGGTGGGACGGGAAGGGCGACACGCTACAAGATGCGACAGAAGCTCGCCGCCTTCGGGAACGACTTCGTCATCGAGACGGCGGACGGCATCCCCGCGTTCAAGGTCGACGGCAAGGCCCTCCGAGTCCGGAACACCATCCAAATCGACGACGCGTCCGGGCAGCACCGCTACCGGGTTCAGGAGCGCATCGCGAGGGTCAGAGATACGATGGTGATCGAGCGGAACGGCCACCGGGTCGCGGCCATCCACCAAGCGCTCGTGGCGCCAGTCCGCGACCGGTTCGACGTAGAGATTGTTGGGGGGCCGAACCTCCACGTGCAGGGGAACATCCTCGCCCACGAGTACGCGATTACCCGAAACGGCGCGACTGTCGCCACCGTCTCCAAGCAGTGGTTCCGGTACCGCGACATGTACGGCGTCGAGGTGATGCCTGGAGAAGACGACGCGTTCGTCCTCGCCGTCACGGCCGCCATCGACGCAATCGTGTCGAAGGGACCTCGCCAGCGCGGGCGTCGTCGGTGATACACCGCCACCCGGCCCCTCTCGCTGACGACTATTCTCAGGTGGTGACTGACCCGGGACAGGGCGAAGCCTCCGGCGGCTAGTCGGGCTTCCTCGACCAGCCAGTCGTCCACGTTGCCGACGAGGACGCGAAGACGTTCACGTTTCGGGCGGTGCCGACGTCCGAGAGCCGAACTGCCAGTAGGTGCAGGGCAAGGACGTACCTCGTCACGTGGGGGCGACGTCGCCGAAAAACGGAATAGTTGTTCGGAGGTCGGTCTGCCTGGCGTCGCCTCACCGCCAGCAGTAGCGCTCAGGTAGCGACGGCCGGCTCCGGAGTGCGACGGCCGTGCGTCCAGGCGCCGACGGCGCCGGCGACGGCACCGGGAATCGCCTGAACGAACAGAGCGAGCAGGGCGACGGTGGCGCCACCGATTGCCGGAATCAATCCGACGAACAGGATGCCTGCCACAGCGAAGACGACGACCAGAGTCATCCCCCCGATGATAGTCGAGAGCCCACCGTGGACGGCGCCGTTCCCGCTCCCTCTCACCATGTATCCGGCGACGAACCCGCCGACCAGGCCGGGCAAGGCCAAGAGCCACACGGACGCCAGCGTTAGCGGGTACAGCACGGCGAGAACGAACCCGATGACGAGCGATACGGCGAATCCAGTGAACACAGCCCTCCAGTTGATTGTCATGGTCCACGTGAACATAGGTCGTACCGACGTGTTGTAATTAGCACCCTGTCCGGGCAGTAATCCGATTCGGTATGGTGCGTGTGAGCGTCGTATCCTCACCGCTCACGTACCACGTCGAAGCCCAGACGATGGGAACGGCATCCGGGAGACAGCGAAGTGAGCGCTCACTCAGGTGGGGTGATACCCCGACCGTGTCACGCCAGTCGTCGAAGCAACCATGCTCGGCCACCCGAGCGGTGGCTCCGACGGCTCGGGCTCGGAGACCTGCGCTTCGACGAACCCGACGCGAACCTGGACGTCCCTCCCGAACTCTTCTGTCAGGGCATCGTCCCACCGCTGGGCGAGATCAGGTGGCACCCCTTGTGTTCGCGGGACGCCGACGAGGACGTTCACCCGCGGCTCGTTCCCGAGCAGGATGTCATTGGCTTCGTAGTCGACGGTCACCGAAACGAGTTCGACGCCCTCGATGTCTGCCTCGTCGAATCGTTGCTGCAGTTCCGCCTGCGCTTGCCCCTCGTACGACTCGACCTGATAGCTGGCCAGGGTGACCGCGCCCAGCACGATGGAGAGCACCGCGATGGCGATGGCGATGACGACGATTCGGGAGAACACCGACGCGCGAACACCCTCGAACCGTCCGGCGTCGAGGGGCTTGAAGCCCGACACCCAGAACAGGACGAGCGCCGAGACGTTGATCGCGAGCAGGTTCACGACGACCAGCACGGCACCAGCGACTGCAACACCAGGCAGGCCGAACGCGATGCCGAGCCCCGACGTCGCGGCCGGCGGAATGAGTGCGACGGCGATTGCCACACCGACGAGGGTCGACCCGGACCCTCGCATGATACTAATCGAGCCGGCGATTCCCGACCCGACCGCGAGAAAGAGCGACAGAAAGTTCGGACTCGTCCGCTCTGCGACCTGTGGGATGGTGCGGATGTCGAGACCGGGAGAGATGAGAACCGTCTGCTGGAGCAGCCAGCCCATGATCGCCGCCGTCGCGATGGCCGCGACGAGGCCCGTCACCTGTAGCTTGACGCCACGGGCGGCCATGTCTGGGTCGTCGAGGATGGTGCCGACGCTGGCCGAGATAGCGGGCCCCATCAGGGGCGCAACGACCATCGCGCCGATGATCGTCGCGGCGGAGTCGAGCAAGAGGCCAGTCGTCGCGATGACAGTACTCAAAAGGATGAAAGCGAAGAACGTGGAGTTCGCCGGGGCGAGGTCCTGAGCGCGTGCGTAGAGTTCCTCACGCGAGATACGGAGTCCGGGGAACCGCTCGACGAGCGCCGGCAGTCGCTGTGAGACGACGGTCTCCGTCGGCAGGACGATGGTGTAGGAGTCCTCCTGGACGCCAGCGTCGACCAGGTTCTCCATCACCGTTTCGACGCCGCTGGGCGGAACGGGGAACTGGACCATGGACTCGAAGTCGCTGCGCCCAACCTCGTCGAAGACGGCGTAGTCGATACCCAGCCCGTCGAGAGCGTCGAGGACTGACGAACGGTTCCCCTCCGGAATCAGTACTTGGACTAATCGCATGGATCGGTCGAATCCGTGAGTGGTCGAAGTTCGAAGCAACAGTCCAGCGTTCGTGCTGACCGACGGAACCCGGGGGCAAGCAAAGCGCTGGAGCAGAGACGCCCGTGCAGGACTCCAGCGGAAGGCGTCCAGTCCGGGACCCGCAAGTCAGGAACAGTCACGGGTGTAGCGAGCGTTACCCTTCGACCTCTTCGGCGGCGAACGTCTCCCGGAGGTTCGTCTCGTCGTCCGGCGAGAGGTTCGTCTGGATGATCTCGAACTCCACGTCCCCGATCTCTTCTCGAATGCGCTCGATCTGAGCGTCGCGAGTCAGGAGGAACAGCGCCGACTGGCCGGGCTCGATTGCATCACTGACCTCCTTGATGAAGTCGTCGTCGACGCCGATGTCCCCCATCTTCCCCGATAGCGCACCGCCGGCGGCGCCAGCCAGCAGCCCGAGCCACGGTGCCAGGAACAGGAGGCCGACGAGCATCCCCCAGAACGCCCCGCCGAGCGCGCCCGCACCGACCAGGCTGTGGGCCTGCTTGACCTTCGCGTGCCCGTTCTCCTTCCGAACGACGACGGCGGCGTCCTCCAGCGTGATCAACTCCCGCTTCTGGAAGTCGTACATTCGGTCACGCATCTCCGCGGCGCCGTCCATGTCCTCGAACGCGAGTACTACGAGCGAACTCATGATTTCGACTATGGAGCACGTCAGTATAGTTATACACTGGTGCGAGGTGTGTAACTGCGTCATAGCCGGCGCGGGGCCGACCCTACTCGCAGGTACGTTTCCGTTTCCCGGGAGCGGCCGCGAGCGAGATTCCGAGCGAGGGTGACAGGCGGCCAGTTTCAGACCCCGTACGCGGAACGTTCTACCCGGGAAGCCAGCCGTCAAACTGCTATGGGATTTCATAACTATCAGGGTACGCTGACAATTCGGGATGCCGGCAACAGACCCCGAACCGGACCGTCCGTCAGGCTAGCGCGAATCGACGGACAATCGGGGCTCACGTGCTGGCGGATATGACCAGTAGCTTTCCCATCGAATCGGGCCTGTTCGCTGTCGCTCTCGCGCTCGTCCACCTGCTCACGGGCCGGTGGGAGGAAACCGGATTCGAACGCGAGCGCCCGCTGCTGTCCGCCGCGGGCGGTGCAACGGTCGCGTACGTCTTCGTCCTCCTCCTCCCCGAGGTGAGCGAGGCCGCCCTATCCGTGGGCGAACTCCGCGGAGAGGCACTGCTCGCCGAGCAGTACGTCTATCTGCTGACGCTCCTGGGTTTCTTAGTCTTCTACGGGGTCGAGGTCGCCGTCGCTCACCGCACGGGTGACGACGTCGAAGGGTCGTCGTTCGTCTTCTGGGCGCACATCCTCATCTTCGCGCTCTACAGCGGGCTCATCGGGTATCTGTTGTTCCACCAGGAGGTAGAGGGCGTCTCGAATCTCTTCTTCTACGCGCTCGCAATGGGGCTTCACTTCGGCATCACTGATTACGGACTCCGTCGACACCACGGACGCGAGTTCGACCGAGTCGGTCGCTGGATTCTCGCGGGTGGCACACTTCTCGGCGGCGGCGTCGGACTCGCGTTCGAGGTCAGTGGGCTCTTGCTCTCGACGCTGTTTGGGTTCGTCGCGGGTGCGGTCGTGCTAAACGTCCTCAAGGAGGAGCTCCCCGAACTGAGTGAGGCCCGGTTCGTCGCGTTCGCGTTCGGCGCGTTTGCGTACACGGTCATCCTGCTGTTCACGTGACCCCCCGAACCGTGGCCGGACCCGGTCTGTTCATTCGGAACCGTGCAGACGTGACCCGCCCCCGGCCCGGACCGAGTGGTTGCTAGCAGCTGTCCGCACGTCCGTGACGGGCCCGTCCAGGTCAGTCATCGTCGGTCGCCTCCTCCATCTGTACCGGTTCGGACCGCGTCGTCCGCTTGCCTAGTTCGCCGGCGACGACGACGAGCAGCCCCATCATCGTCGCGCCCACGACGAGTGCTGCCGAGACGTTCCGCTGGGCCGTCCCCAGTGCCAGCACCGACTGGGTACCGGTGCCGGAGCCACCGAGCGCCCATCCCAGTCCGAACGAAACGGCAATGAGGACCGCGAAGGCCGCGAGCACGCCCGTCCCAATGACGCTGATCAGCGTCTCGACGTTCAACACCAGCATCAGCACGACCAGGAACACGAGCGCAGTACTGGAGACCTGTGCCGCCTTCGGCTGCATCCAGGCGGCCGTCTCGTCGTAGCGAGCTTTCACGAGCAGGCCCGCGCCCAGCGGGATGAGCATCAGGACGACGAGTGAACTCGCGATTTCGACTGGGTCGACCTGCACCCCCGGGAGGAGAACGGGAGGACCAGCGGGACGTACACCACCGTAGCGACCATCAGCAACACCATCAAGCCCACGCCGAAGGCGACGCTCCCCTTCGCGAACTCGACGAGTTTGGGGAGGAACGGTGCCCCGGCGGCCGTCGCCAGCAGCACTACCCCGATAGATTGGGCTTCCGTGAGCGGAATCAACAACAGGATTGCGTACGCCGCTAACGGGGTCAGGACGAAGTTCGCCACGAGCGCCTTCCCCACCAGTCGGCGGTCTCGGAGCGGGGCGAGAATCTGCACGACGGTGAGGTTCAATCCCATCGCCAGCATGCTAGTCACGACGAACACCAACACCGACAGCCTGGCGAGGGATTCCAAGATGACAGCCATGGTCGGTCACCCCGTCCCGGGAACGACCCAGGACACGTCGTACGTGCGGCCGATGCGACCGTGGAACACTCGGAGCACACGATAGCAGATACCGATTACGGGTCTTTGTTATAAACACGCACGCGGCTGTCAGCGTTCCTCCGTGTCGGTTGTTGAGCGGCCCGGCGAGAGAGTGAGTTGGCGCTACATTGCAGATGGTCGGCGAACCGGGAGGCTCAGCGGAGAGCGCCACCCACCCGATAGTACAAGTACTCGCTATCCTATGCTGCGGGTAATGCCCGGCGTCGGAGTTCTCGAAACTGCGCTCGATCAGCTCGCTGCTGGGACACTGATCGTGACCACCGAGGGAGACATCGAATTCTGCGACGGGACGGTTTGCGACGAACTCGGCTACGACCGGGACGCGCTCCTTCGTTCCAATATCTTCGAAACGCTGGTCCCAGCGGAGGAGCAAACGGACGCCCGTCAGGCATTCGACGAGAACATCGCAGGAGCCCGAGAACCCGGGCGGTGGGAGACGACGGTTCGTACTGCTGAGACGCAACGCCGCTCGATTTCGTGGGTCGAAATCGCCGACGACAGCGAGCAAACGGCCGTTATCGGGCGACTCACGGAGCAGCGACCATCGTCTGACGACGGGCTCTTCGACCGCGAAATCAATCCATACCAGGCTCTCGTGGGCCACTTTCCGAACGGGCTGATTACGCTATTCGACGACCAGCTTCGCTTCCGAATCGTCGGCGGGCCAGTCTTCAGCGATATCGACCTGTCGTCGGACGACCTCCGGGGAGAGCGATTAGGAGACGCCTTCCCCGAGGAGAATGCAGACGAACTTCGCCCGCTCTTTCGTGGGGCTCTCAGCGGCGAGGTTGGGTCCGCCACGCTCTCTCTCGAAGACCGATTCTTCAGGATTCAGGTACTCCCGATACGGGACGACACGGGAGACGTCGTCGCCGGGATGACAGTCTCACAGGACGTGACAGAACAGAAGATACACGAGCAACAATTACAGGAAGCCCGGAACCGGTACGAGGCGCTCATCGAGAACGCCCCAGTCCCGATTTTCGTCAGCGACGAAACGGGAGCGATACACGACGTGAACGAGAGCGCCGAGGAACTGACGGGACGGTCGAGGGACGAACTCGTCGGCGAATCAGTCCTCTCGCTAACCCCAGATGGGGACGAAGACCGATACAGGGAGAGTATCCGAAGCCACGTCTCAGCGGGAGGAACGAGGAGATATCTCCCGGACGGCGGCCAGATGTACGTCGTCACCGACGAGGGCACACACATTCCCGTCGAAGTCAGTCTCTCCATGCTCGACGAAGACGGCGAGACGCGGGTTCACGCGTTCTTCAAGGATATCTCTGACTACGTCTGGTACGAAACAGCGCTGGAAGAACTGCACGAGAGCGCCGGTGAACTCGTTCACTCCGAGACCGAGGCAGAGGTCGCCCAGGTGATAGTCGACACGGCTATCGACAGTCTCGATCTGCAACTCGTCTCCGTCAATCTCGTCGACACCGACGCTGGAATGCTGTCACCAGTCACGTACTCCGACGACGTCACGGAGGTCGTCGGTAATCCGCCGTCACTCCCCCTCACGGAGAGTGTGGCCGGCGAGGCATTTCTCGGCGACGAGACGATCCATGTTGACGATGTCCGCTCCCGCGAGGAGGTACACAATGCTGACACGGCGATTCGTAGTCAGCTCATCGTTCCCATCGGGGAGTATGGCGTCATCATCTGTGGTGCGACGACCACGGGCACGTTCGACCAGGAAGACCAGCGCCTGCTCGAACTGCTGTCGCGGAATGCCGAGTCCGTATTCACACGAGTCAACCGTGAACAGGAACTCCGGCAACGTGAGCAGGAGTTAGAAGCACAGACGGAGACGCTGCAACGCGTTGAGGACCTCAACACGCGAATTCGAGAGCTCACCCAGAGTGCAGCGCAGTCCGAAACGCGGCCGGAACTCGAACAGGAGGTCTGTGATTTCCTCAGTGGTAACGGTCCGTTCGCGTTCGGCTGGATCGCCGAGTTGTCACCAGAGCGTGATGAGCTTCGCCCACGGGCGTGGTCCGGTCGGGACGAAGGCTACCTCGATGCTTGTTCGCTATCACTAGACGGCGATTCGGCTGAGCCGGCTGTTCGAGCCGCGGAGACGGTAGAGCCGGTGGTAGTCGATAACACCGCGAGGAATGCCCAGCAGGAGCCGTGGCGACGGGAAGCGATTCGCCGGAACTTCTCCTCGGTGATTTCGGTACCGGTCGTGTTCCAGGATATCCTCTACGGTGTGTTGACCCTCTACGCTGAGGAGCGCAGTGGAGTTTCAGACCGTTTACGGGAAGTCCTCAAGGACTGGGGCAAGGTCATGGGGTACGCTATCAAGGAGATAGAGCAGACGAGCGCGATTCTCTCCCAACAGGGGACCGCGTTGCAGTTCACCATCGAGTCTGAAGCGTGCCCGCTCCTACGTATCGCCCGGGACAGCCGCTGTAACATCTTGTTCGAGGGGCTCCGGGGGCAGGACGGTGACGAAGCTACGGTCTTCGTTCGGGTGCTCGGCTGTTCGACGAAAACCTTCCTCGAAGAGACTCGGCAGGCGTCAGTCATCTCCTCGGTCAGGCAGGTCAGTGAATCGGACGACAGCGCCCTGTTCCAAATCACCATTGCGGACACGTTCATCGCCAGTACGTTAGCGAGGTACGGAATCCGCCTCGAGAACATCGTGCATGAAGATGATTCCAGCGTTCGCGTCCGGGTCGTGACGCCACCGACGATTCCGGTCCATCGGGCGGTCGAGATCGTCTCCACAGAGTACCCGAATGCGGTGCTACGCAACTCCAACGAGCGGACCGAGGACCGTTGGAGCCGAGAGCAACTCGCCGAACAGGCGCTCCCGCAGCTGACTGACCGCCAGCGGGAGACGCTCGAACTGGCGTACCACGGCGGATACTTCGAATCCCCGAAAGACCTCAGCGGGAAGGACCTGGCTGAACAGATGGGAATCTCATCGTCTTCGTTCAACACGCATCTCCGCTCGGCAGAGCGGAAGCTGCTAGGGGCGCTCCTCGGAGGACGTCATCGGTCGATACCAGAGGACCCCTCGGAATAATAACAAAACTCGATGGGCACGGCTTGGATATATCAACCCCGCCCGGGGAGGCTGTTGTATATGTCAGCCAATGCGTTTTGACGCTGGAATATCTCTGTTCAGATACAACTGTCAATGACACCCCCTCCCAATCTTCCAGACCAGCAGACGACCGTGCTCGTTCTCGAAGACGAAGAGGGACTCGCCGACCTGTACACTGTTTGGCTCTCCGAGGAGTACAACGTTCGAACCGCCTACACCGCTGGGGAAGCCCGTGAAAAATTCGATGAAGGCGTGGACGTCGCGTTCATCGACCGACGACTCCCGAAGGAATCCGGCGACGAGGTCCTCGACTGGATTTCCCGACACTACCCGCAGTGTCGCCGTGCGATGGTAACCGCAGTCAACCCCGACGTCGACATCGTCGAGATGCCCTTCGACGACTACTTCCTCAAGCCAATCGAGAGGGAGCAGCTCCTCGAAGCAGCCCGACGCCTCGAGAACCAGGGAGACTACGAAGAGGGCGTTCGGGAGCTGTACGCACTCGTTACGAAGCGGTCTCACCTGGATTCAGAGGTCAGCGAGGCCGAACGCTCGGAAAGCGAGGAGTACGCGCAACTCGAGTCCGAGATTTCCGACCTCGAGCAGACCGTGGCAGAGACGAACGCAGACTTCGACGACGAGGACTTCCGCGGAATCGTTCGTCGTCTCGGAGACGGGCCCCGGGGTGACTAGTCGGATGGACGATAGTGCGGTGGTTGGCAACCGCGAGGAGTGCGAGTGGATGAAGCCGGACACGGAACCAGAGACCGTTACCCTCCAGTACAACCCGGAGACTGACACGCATCTGGCAGTACACGATTGGGGGACGGACGAATCACTCACTGCGACGGTTGTGACCGCAGTTGAGGCGATATCGGGACTGGACTCCAGAGAGCTACCGCCGCTTTTCGATTGCGTAGATACAGACGCGCTGGACCACATCTTCGAACCCCGCGAATCGGACGAATCCCTGCGGGTATCGGGTCGAATCACGTTTCCGTACAGTGAGTTTCTCCTGACGATTCACGCGAACGGCGAGATCTGGATTCGCCCTCGGCAGGAGGCTTCAGAGAGATAATGAACGACACCACCGATTCAACAACAACCGAACAAGACACAGTCACTCGAATATCGACCGGAATCCCGGGGCTCGACGAGATACTCCACGGCGGACTCATTCCAGAGCGGAGCTACATCGTTCGCGGCCGACCGGGAACCGGGAAGACCATTCTGGGGTTGCACTACCTCACGACTGGTGCATCGAACGACGAGTCGGCGCTGTTCATCAATCTCGAAGAGGAGATCGAGGACATCAAACAGAACGCCGCCCAGTTCGGATCCGATCTGACTGACGTCGACTTCCTGGACCTGAGCCCCAAGTCCGAGTTCTTCACTGACGACCAGGGCTACGACATCTTCGAGTCGAGTCAGGTCGAACGCGACCCACTCATTGAAGCGATCTCTGACAGAGTGACTGAACTGCAACCCGACCGCGTGTTCGTCGACCCGATTACTCAGTTCCGCCAACTCTCTGCCGACGAGTACCAGTTCCGGAAACAGGCCCTCTCGTTCATGCGGATGCTCAGCGAGCACGGCGCGACGGTCCTGTTCACGACACAGGCCACCGAATCGAAGCCCGACGACGACTTACAGTTCATGAGCGACGGCACGATCGAACTCGGGGATTCGGTGATGGGGAACACCATTGACGTGCCGAAGTTCCGTGGCTCGTCGATTCAGGGAGGCCATCACGCGATGGAAATCACGGACAGGGGCGTCTCGGTGTACCCGGAGCTCCGCCCAGGTGGCCACGATAGGCAGTTTGAGTCGGAAGCGATCTCCTCCGGTGTTCCGGAGTTGGACGAGATGCTAAACGGGGGTATCGAGCGGGGGACTGTGACAGTCATCAGTGGCCCCACAGGCGCAGGGAAGACGACGCTCGGCACACACTTTATGAAGGAAGGCGCTGAGCGCGGCGAACGGTCGCTCATGTATCTCTTCGAGGAGAGTGCCACAACCCTCCGGAATCGGTCCGAGGCAATCGGAATCCCAGTTGGAGACATGGAGAAGCGGGGAACACTGGCTATGGAAGAGTTAGAGCCACTGAACATGTCCCCCCAGCAGTTCGCACAACAGGTCCGAGACGAGGTTGAGGGCGACGGCGGGGATATCGTGATGATCGACGGGATTAGAGGGTATCAGATCGCTATCCAGGGCGACCGCCAGGACCTCACGCGGAAGCTTCACGCGCTCTGCCGGTACCTCACGAACATGGGGGTGACTGTGATCCTCGTGGACGAGTCGAGCACGGTGATGGAGGAGTTCAGAGCCACTGATTCGGGCGTGAGTTATCTCGCGGACAATATTCTATTCCTGCGGCACATGGAGTACGGGGGGGAGCTCCGCAAGGTAGTCAGCGTTCTCAAGAAGCGGACGAGCGACTTTGAGCGCTCGCTCCGCGAACTCGAAATCACAGAGGACGGCATCAAGGTCGGTGACCCCTTGACAGGACTCCGCGGAATCCTCTCCGGGACGCCGGAATGGACTGATGATACAGCTCCGGAGAACTGATGCGTGTTGTGATCCGGGGGCGAGGAATCTGATGCCAAAGCACTCCTGCCCCTCAGAAGAGGACGACCAGAGCGGAGTGGACGAGGAGGTCTTCCTCTGCTTCGGCCACAAGAACAACCGGGATGTACTTGCGGCGGAGTTGCAGTCCAATTACCGCGTTTCGGCCGTCGACTCAATCCCACCGAACCCCGAGTTTGCGCTTTGTATCGTCGACGAAGCAGGACTCGAACAGTGTCACGAAGAGCTCCGGGCCGTACGCCAAGCATCAGAACCAATCCTCCGTCCCTGTTTACTCGTCACTGCCAGCGACGTTGAGGGAATTGGTCCCTCAGTCTGGGAAGTCGTCGACGACGTCATCACGACGCCAGTTTCGATAGCCGAACTCCGACCACGAATCGAGTCACTCCTCCGGCGATACCGGCTGTCAGTCGACTACGAACAACGTCGACAGCTAGAACAGGTCGCCAGCATTCTCTCGCACGACCTTCGGAATCCGTTAAATGTCGCCCAGGGAAACCTCGAGATTGCTCGCGAGGACAACGACGAGGAGTATTACGAGCGAACGGCACAAGCACTCGAGCGGATTGAGGATCTTATCGGTGACGTGCTGACGCTCGTCCGCCAGGACTACTCCGCGTCTGATTTCGAGGGAATTCAGGTGGCGAAACTCGCCCGGGAGACGTGGGACGAGTTCGACTCAGGTAGTTGTACGTTCGACGTTGCAATTGAATCTCCGTGCTCGGTTCGGGCGAATCGAAGTGCCCTCAAAGAACTGTTCACGAACCTCTACCGGAACGCCAGAGACCACAACAATACGCCGGTACGGGTGACTCTCGGCGTGCTCGATGACGGATTCTACATCGCCGACAATGGAGTCGGGATTCCCGAACCAGAGCAGGGCAGCGTCTTCGAGTCGGGGTACAGTACGCAATCAGACGGAACCGGACTCGGCCTATCGATCGTCGAACACATCGCAATCGCACACGGCTGGGACGTCTCCGTAACAGAGAGTGAGACAGGTGGTGCGCGTTTCGACGTGACGAACGTCACACTGGAGCAGACTGACTCCGAGCCTCCCGCCACCAACGATAGGCCGTGAGATGAACGACGACCAGCACCCAAAGCGAGAATCGGACCAGACTAGTGAAACGGCCGTTGTCGGGCTGCTCTTCGGGCACGATGAGAACCGCCACAAACTCTCGGCGTGGTTCGAAGAAACATCTGCGTTCACATCGCGTGAAATTACACCGGCGTCTCCTTCCGTCCAAGTGGATCTCATTCTCGTTGACGAGCCGGCACTGACTCAGCACCGCGATTGGATTCGGTCTCGAAAAGACGCGGAGGAGTCACTGTTCTATCCGGTCCTTCTCGTTCATACCACGGATGAACCCTCCTTTGCCGACGGAGTGTGGGAGATTGTCGATGACACAGCCTCGGTCCCGGTCAACCCGCCAACGCTCAAACACCGCCTCGAGAATCTCCTGAAACGACGACACCTCTCCGAGAACCTCTCGACCGAACTGGAGCGCACGGAGGCACGCTACAGAACGGTGTTCGAGGCGGTCAACGACGCGATACTCGTCATCGACCCCGAACGAGACCGGATTCTCGACTGTAATCCCCGTGCAGCAGAGGTCCTTGGGTACTCGGAGTCGGAGCTCCGGGAACTCTCTCCCGTGGAGGACCTCCATCCCACGAACGGGGACGCCTACGAGTGTTTCCTCAAACGCGTGAGCACAGAGAAGCGTAGCCGAACGGAGAATCTCGTCTGCACGACCAGAGAGGGGACTGAGATCGAAGTCGAGGTCTCAGCCAGTACCCTTGGTAGCCAAGCTGATTCGGAGGTCGTATTCAGCATCCGTGACGTGACGGAACGCCGCGAACAGGCGCAACAGATTGAGGACCAGCGGAACCAGCTAGCACAACTCAACCGCATCAACCGAACGCTACACGAGACGACGAGAGCAGTCGTACAGGCATCGAGCAGAGCTGACCTCGAAACGGCCGTCTGCCGGAACTTATCGGAGTCAGGCGCGTATCAGTTCGCCTGGATAGGTGAGCGAGCGGACGAAACCGATAGCGTCGTTCCGCGAGCCATGAGCGGCGATGCGACGGAGTACCTCGACCACGCCAGCGTAACAGTCGACGATACAGCGGCAGGTCGTGGTCCGACTGGACGAGCATTCGAAACCACATCCGTGTGTACAGTTCAGGACGTCTCCGCGGCCCCAGAGATGGAGCCCTGGCGGGAAGCCCTAGCTAGGTTCGACGTGCAGGCGACGGCCGCGATTCCGATTCACTACGACGACGATGTGTTCAGCGTCCTGAACCTCTACACTCGCCGCAAGGACGCGTTCGTCGGCGAGGAGCGAGAAATCCTCGCCAGCCTCGGAAAGACGATTGGTCGCGCAATCGCTGATATTCGAGCGCGAGAAGAGGCCCAGATATTCCAGCAGGCTGTCGAACACGCCGGTCGCGCAATCTACATTACTGAGCCCGACGGGACAATCAAATACGTCAACCCCGCCTTCGTCGAGATGACGGGGTACAGTAGTGAGGAGGCCGTTGGGCGGAATCCGCGGATTCTGAAGTCGAGAGCACACGGCCGAGAGTTCTACCGTGATCTCTGGCAGACGGTGCTGTCCGGCGAAACGTGGAAGAGCGAAATCATCAACCGGCGTAAAGACGGTCGTCGTCAGTACATCGACCAGACGATTGCTCCGGTCACGATGAAGGACGACAGCATTGACTACTTAGTCGCCATCAATACCGAGATAACGGAGCAGCGCCGGCGTCAGCAACAACTCCAGGTGCTCTATCGCGTTCTTCGCCATAATCTACGAAATGGACTAAACGTCATTGAGGGGTACACTGGCCTGCTTGCTGACTCAGAAACGGGAGACTACGAGTTCGCGCTCGAAGAGATCTCGCAGGCAGTAGACGACCTCCTCCAGATAAGCCAGCAGGCACGACGTATTGAGAGAACGTTCACTGAGGACTCTGCTGTCCAAAAGATGCGCACGCTCGATGCCGTTGTAGAGGGAGCGGTAGCCGACGCTTCCTCGCCGGGAGACGTTGTCACTACCTCGATTCCCGAGACCTCATTCACTGTCGAAGTGGAGGTTGGGACGGCGATTCAGGAACTCATCGCGAATGGCCTCCAGCACAATGACGCAGCGGATTCTGTTGTGGCAGTAACGGTAGAGACAACGCTGCAAGGAGATACCCCGCAGGGGACGGTGACAATTCGAGACACCGGACCAGGGATTCCGGAGAACGAGCGACAGGTCCTACGTGAGGGCGAGGAGACGCCACTGCTCCACGGAGATGGGCTCGGATTGTGGCTCGTCAACTGGGTCGTAACAGAGCTCGGCGGAACCATCGATATCCAGGACGCTGACCCTCACGGAAGTGTCGTTACGATCACCGTCCCGCTCAGTGACTGACGCCAACACGGGAAGCATTTCGAGCAGGGCGAATACAGCGATTTCTCACCGGTACAAGGAATTCATCGACGGCACTCGAGCAGATACCCGAAGTGCCCCATTCACAGGACGCGACCGCTTGCAGGCGTCGCACTCACACAGACAGAGAAACTCCAGCAACGGTCGTTCACACGGTGTCACCAGGAGCTCGGCGCCGAGAGTCCCCCACTGTCCGCTAGCGACGTCAGATACTGGGACCACACCAGAACAGTCCTCACTCGGTGAGTTCCTGGACTGCTTGGTTTATCTCGTTCACTTTCGCGGTCTGTTCCTCATTCGCAGCGGCGACCTGTTCGACCTCATCGCGAACCTCGCGGGCCTGCTCGACCGCCTGGTCAGCCATACTCGCAACTTCCTCGGTGCTCGCGGCCTGGTCATCGGTCGCCTCGGCGACCTCTTCGATGCCGTGAGCCGCTTCCTTCACTGCATCCACGATATCCGTGAGGCTGTTCATCGTCCGCTCAACCTCATCTATGCCATCGTCGATAGCGGCATTCGTCTCTTCCAGGCTAGCCACCGTGTCCGCGGTGTCGGCTTGGATCTGCTCGATTCGTTCCTCGATCTCGGTCGCCTGCTGCTGTGATTCCTCCGCGAGCTCTTTCACTTCGTCAGCAACGACAGCGAATCCGTCTCCAGCGTCGCCAGCGCGAGCAGCCTCGATTGATGCGTTCAGCGCGAGCAGATTGGTCTGTGAGGCGATGTCGTCGATGACATCGACAATCCCGTCAATTTCCTTGATGCGCTCTTGGAGGTGGTGGAAGTCCGCAGCAACGTCCGACGCAGCGTCGTCGACTACCCCCATGGTGTCGATCGCTTCGGCAGCGGATTCCCGGCCGTCTTCGGCGAGATCAGCGGCACTCACGCTCTGGTCGCGCACTTCGTCGGTCGTGGACGCGATCTCCTCGACGGTAGCGCTCAGGTCAGCGACTTCACTGGCGACCTGTTGCATGCCTTCGGACTGTTCGTCCGCAATCTGACTGATCCCCTGGGAGCTGTCGGCGACCTCCTCGGCGGACGTCCGGAGTTCCTCGACGGCAGCCTGCACGTCCTCTGCGACCTTGGTGCGCCGTTCGAGTTCGGTCTCGACCTGCTTGCTGTACGATTGGATGTAGGTGTCCATCGCGACCTGCTGGTCCAGTGTCAACACCTTGAGCACGGAGAGCGCGCGGTCGACAACCTCGTCAATGGCATCCTCCGCAGTGGACAGGTCACCACGGAAGGCGCTTGGCTCTCGCGGCGACTGCTCTGCATCTACATCGACGTCTGTCGCTACATCCCTGTTCGCGTCGGGAGGACGCGTCTCACCAATGCCGTCAGTGGTTGCTGCGAGGTCTTGTTTCACGTCGTCCGCGATAGCGTCCAGGATGCCCTCGTAGTAGATGGCGTACGCGCCGAGGTAGACCTTCGGACCGAGGTCGAGCATGTCGTGGATTTTCCCGATTCTGGCGCGGCGGTCGAAGTAGTCGCGGCCGTACTCCCCTTGGCCGAGGTCAGTGAGGTACTGCGACTGGCTCTTCCGGAGCGCTGCCACGGGCTTCGACGACGAATCGAGAATCGCAATCGTCTCAGAGTGCTTCTGGAGGTGTTCATAGAAGTCATCGACGAGGTCGTCCGCAATCCGGTCGAAGGTCCCCGACATCTCCTCGAGTCGCTGCCTGTCGGCGTCGTCGAACTGAGTGAAGTTCTTGCGCCACTCGATCTCGTCGGCATCGATGCCGATCTCCGAGGACAGTTGTTGTCCGTCTACGCGTCGGCGGTCTTCGTCGGTGATTTTGAAGTCCTCCGGAGCCATGGAGTCTTCAAAGCGCTCAAGACGCCAAAAAACCCGCTTGCGATATATCCAACCTCAATCCAGGAGACATCTAGTATATCCACCAAATCGAGACCGGTGCGTCCTACATCCCGTGCGCCCCTCCGAGAGACAGTGAGGAACGAATGTACTCGCAGGTATCTCCCACGACGCTTCGAGGAAGTCGTCTCCCATCGGCTGGTCTCGGCGCGAGTGAGGGAATCGAGTACTTCCACTGGGGAGAACTCGATTCGCGGTTCCCGGAGTGGTGCTCGCTCAGAGTTCCGGCATCGCTGCCGTGGTTCGTGAAGGCGGTGATGGCCTTCGCCGTCCTCGTCGTCCTGTTCGTCGTCGTAATCGACCTCGCCGCCTTCGCGAACGCACTCTGACTCGCGTTCGGCGGAGCCCCGGTCGAACTTGCGGGCAGACTGCAGCCCGACAGCGCCGTCCGCGTGCCGCGAGACTGTTACCGCCACGTCAGTAGTGACGCGACCGCGAGCGCCACGGTGAGCCAGACGACGAGCGCGACAGCGCTGAGTCGTGCCGTCGAGCCGCCTGGAACGGCCAGCCCCACTGGTGCGACGCTCGACTCGAAGACGAGGCGCCGATACGCGCTGCTCGGGCTGAGCGCGAGCAGCGCCGCCGGCACGCCGTCCGTCGCTGTCGCTACCCGTCTGACCGACCCGATGAGGGCGGCGTCGATGCCACCGGTCAGCGCCAGGACTGCCACCGTCGCGAGTCCGAGTCCGCCGCGTGAGGAGCGCGCAACCGCCGAGACGAGGACCGCGATGGCGAGCGCGGCGAGCGCGAACAGCGCGGTCGAGAGCACGTACCGCAGGTACAACGCTGGCGAGTCGGCCGCGGCGTGTGAAGCCACGACGGAGAGCTGTGGGTCCCCGGCCAGCGCGACGAGCGAGCCTGCGGCTCCGAACCCGAGAAGCACTACACCGAGAACGGCGACGGCGCGCCCGAGGTAGACGCTGGCGACGTAGCCGGAACTACTGATTGGGTACGTCCGGAGCGTCTCCAGCTCGCCGCTCTGTTCGTCGCCGAGCAACGACCGGTAGCCGAACGCGAACGCGAGCACTGGCACCAGCACCTCCACGGGCACCAAGAGGTCCAGCACGAGCCCGAGGTAGGACCCGGTCTCAGCGAGCCACGGAACACCGACGACGAGCAGGACGAAGCCGGCAGCCAGTAACTGCAGCGCCGGCGTTCGGAGCACCGTCAGGAGTTCACGCTCCGCCACGTCGAGGGCGTACCGGGACGCCCTCACTGGCCGTCACCTCCCCGGTGGCCCGCGGCGACCCTGGCTGGTCCCCCGGCTCGGGTGACCGCCTCGAGTGCCGCGTCGAGTGTCGCTGCGTCCGCGCCGGTCCGCAACGCCTCCGGTGAGCCGGTCGCAGCGACCTCGCCGTGGTCGACGACGACGACGGTGTCGGCGACGCTGTCGACCAGTTGCAGGTCGTGTGTCGAGAGCAGAACGACGGCGTCGCTCTCGGTAGCGAGGCGCTCGACCACCGCACTGACGTGGCGAACCATCGCCGGGTCGAGACCGCTCGCTGGCTCGTCGAGCACGCGCACTGGCGGGTCGCCGACCATCGTCTGCGCGATTCCCAACAAGCGACGCATCCCACCAGAGAGCGCGTCGACGCGGCGGTCGGCGACCGGCGAGAGCCCGACCCGGCCGAGGACCGCTTCGGCGTCGACCGGTCCCGGCACCAGCGAGCCGTAGAACTCGACGGTCTCCGCGACGCTGAACTGGCTGCGGAACGCGGGCTGCTGTGCGAGGTAGCCGACCCGGCGCTCGCCCGACGGCGGTAGCGAGACGCTCCCGGCATCGGGTTCGAGGATGCCCGCGACGAGTCGGAGCAGCGTCGTCTTTCCGCTCCCGTTCGGCCCGACGACGCAGGCCACGTCCCCGGCCGCGACTTCGAAGGACACGCCGTCGAGCACGTCGACCGCGCCGAAGGCGTGGGTCACGTGCTCGACTTCGACGGCGGCTCTCGCTTCGTCTCTCTCTGCGGTCGGTCGTGGCGCTGGGTGTGAACTCATGAACTCGTGTTCGCGGCCGCGGTCTCGTTGCGCGTGTCGATGCGTCCTGGGTGAACGGGGTCGGCGAGCGGTGACGGGTCGAGGACGCCCGAACCGCGCAGTCCGGGAGCGGTCGCCTGGAACGTCCGGAGCGCGTGGGTGGCCGGTGAGCGCGAGAGCGCGTGGCTCGCCGGCGAGGTGGCGGCAGTCCGGTCGACGTCACTCGACGGACGGTACGCCCGGTCGACGACTCCGTCGCCGTCGCGGTCCAGTCCGGGGACCGTCCCCCAGTAGTTGCCGCGACCGTCGACAGCCCAGGTGTCCAGGGTACCCACGCCCGCGGAGACCGGTCGGTCGTTGCCGATGATGTCGTTCTCGTAGACGTCGTTGGTCGAGAGCAGCGTCTTCGAGCGGACGCCGACGTCGTTGTCGACGATGGTGTTCGCCCTGTAGACCGACCTGCTCGCCCCAATCGAGAGCCCGACCTCGTTGTCGACGAGGGTGTTGTCGACCGTGTAGGCGGCAGTGCCAGCGGTTTCGATGCCGACCCCGCTATCGCGGATGTCGTTGCCGGCGATCACGTTAGCCGTCGGACGGGTCATCAGGACGACGCCAGCCTCGCTGTCACGGACCGTGTTGTTGGCGACGAGCGTGTCGCTGGTGTACATCTCGTGGACGCCGTACCTGAGGTCCTGGACGTGGTTGTTCCGGATGACCGTCCCGTCGGCGTAGTGCGTGTAGATGGCGTCGCGGCCGCCCTCGAACCGGGACTGCTCGACGACCAGCCGCGAGTACATCGGTAGTACGCCCATGAAGCCCGCAGTCCCGTTCGTCACACGGACGTCGACCGCTCGAACGACCGCGTCGGGGCTGTCGAGGGCGACGATGCCGTTCGCGGGCGTGCGAATGGTGACGTTCTCGACGAGCGACCGGTTGGCGCCGCGCAGGCGGACGCCGGCGTCCCCGTAGCCGTACGCGAGTCGGATTCGCTCGTCCCACGCCGACCCGCCGTCCGCCGATTTCTGGCCGGCGGTGGCGTCTCCGACGCCCTCGATTCGGAGGTCCGTGATGGCCACGTCCGGCGAGCGGACGGTCAGCACGGAGCCGTTGCCGCCGCCGTCGAGGACAGTTTCGGTACCGGCTCCGGTGAGCGTGAGCGGTTTCGAGACGTTGAGGTTCGCGTCGTAGCGGCCCGGCAGGAGTCTCACTGTCGTGTTCGCGGGGGCGGCCTCGACGACTGCGGCGAGCGAGGGCGCGTCGTCGCCGAGAACGACCCCCGTCGGGTCCTGGGGACCGACTGGTCGCTCGACTGCCGACGCGACCGCCTCCGAGGTGTTGCCGACGACCGTGGAGACCGGTCTGTCCCGAGTTTCCCGTGCCTGCCGGACCGTCTCGTCGGCCCACCGCTGGCGGTCGACCGTCGGTGGCTGGCGGTCACGAGAGTCGACGCCCTGCTGGTGGTGGCGCTGCAGTTCCCTCCAGTCGAGGACGTCGCCGTCGTGCTCGTTCGCGAACGCCCGCGCTGCGCTCTGGTCGCCGAACGGCACCGCCGTCGGCCCGGCGGGCGTTCGAGCCGGCGTCCCGACGACGAACCACGCGTCTTCGGCACGCGTCCAGGCCGCCCCGCAGCCGTCTGCGCACGTCAGGCGTCCGTTCTCGGTCAGCGACGGGTCGGCCCCGGCGAGGTCGGTGACGAAGACGGCGAGTGGCTGGCCGAACTGACTGGTGTAGCGCGGGTCAGTCACGCCGTCGACGAGCGAGCCGAGCCCGTAGTAGCCGACGACGTACTCGTACTGCGCGTAGAACACTTCCCCGCGGGGGACGACGTGGTCGGCCGCTCGCGCCTGTTCGACGTCGACGCCGGACAGGCCAGTCGTCAGCGTCTGGTCGAAGGGCACGGGTGAGAGCTGGTCGCCGCTGGCCGGATTCACCACCAGCCCGCCGGCTGCGAGCGCCACCACGAGCACGACTGCCGCCCCGGCGAGCGTGACTGCCCTCATGGGTGGCGGTGGGTCGGTGCTATCGGTTCGAGCGGGCTGTGGCCGCGTCCGCGGTTCGAGCCGGTGCCTGGAGTCAGACGTCCTGTGTGGGTCATCGTCGGTGTTCGAGTACTGGGGGTAGCTGGTCGAACGACAGTGCGGGGGCGACGTCGAGGACGCTGTCGAGAGTCGGCAGCGTCGGCACGACGTCCGGCGCGAGCGCGACCACGAGTTGCCCGGCACCAGCGAGAATCAGGACGACGCCGGCCGCTCGTTCCAGCCGGGTCCCGACTGCGGCGGCGCGTCCCGTGGCGAGGTCGAACCCGAGTCCCACGGCGACAGTCACCGCGAGCAGTGGACCCGCGACACCGCCGGCGTACGCGGCTACGACGGCCACCGCAGCGGGGAGCGGGAGGGTGGCCGCCTCGACGACGATGGCGAGGAAGACTGGGAGGACACAGCCGGCCGACGCGGCGGCGTAGCCGGCGCCGAACAGGGCGAAGCCGGGCGCGTCCGCTCGGCGCGCGGGCAGCGAGACGGTCAGGTCGGGGCCGCGGCCCGTCACGACGAGCGCGCCGAATCCGACGAGCGCGAGTCCGACGACCGGCTCGAAGACCGGGACCGCTCGCGCGACCGGCCGGCCGACGAGCACGGCCATCCCGGCGAACGCTCCGAGCGTCGCGAGGACGCCGACGCCAGCCGCGATGCCGCGAACGACGATGCCAGCAGCGCGTCCGTCGTCGCCGGCCGCAGTCACGTAGTAGCCGACGTATCCCGGGACGAGCGGGAGCGCGCACGGCGAGAGGAACGTCGCGAGCCCTGCACCGGCGGCGAACACGAGTCGGCTGCCGACGGCGTCGATCACGACACACCACCGGTTCGCGCCGCCCGTATCGCTTCGAGAATCCGGGCGGCCGTCGTTCGGCCGGTGTGCGACCACGCGACGGTGCCGTCAGGTGCGACGACCACGACCGTCGGGACGCTCGTGGCGTCGAAGCGCCGCGAGAGCACCGTGCCGTCGTCCACTGCGACAGGCCAGGCGCCGTCGTGGTCGGCCCACCACGACGCGACCTCGGACTTCGAGACGGTGAGCCCGACCGGTTCGCTCGTCACCGAGAGGAACTGCACGTCGCCGTCCAGGCGCGCGTGGACCTCCCCCAAGACGGACATCTGGGACGCGCAGATGCTGCAGGTGGTCGCGAAGAACTCGACGCACGTAACCCGACCCTCGTCGGGTACGGTCGCGCGTCCCGCCTTGCTGCCCGGGGCGTCCAGTGTCTCGACGGTTACGGGGCCGTCCGTGGGCTCGCTGTCGGTTCCCGTCAGGCGTTCGCCGACAGTGTTGCAGCCCGCTGTCCCGGCGGTGAGTGCACTTCCGGCCGCAGCGAGGAAGCTACGCCGCCGCATCCGACCCACCCCCGATTGTCGTCGGGCGGACGCTGGCGCTCACCACGGGTAGAACCCCGGCAGTGGAACGGCCGGGAGCTGGACGCCGAGGACGGCCAGCCCGTGCTGGAACGGGATGTATCCGAGCACGACGAAGGCGGCGCCCAGGGCGCGGTGGAGTCCTTTTCGAGCGCCCACGTCGAGGCTGCTGACCGCCGTTCCCGTGAGGAACACCGCGGGGATTGTGCCGAGGCCGAGCGCGGCGAGCGCGGTCGCGCCGCCCAGCGCGGACCCCTGCACGAACGCGTAGAGGTACGCGGGGTACAGCAGCGGGCACGGCAGGAAGCCGTGGACGGCGCCGAGCCCGGCGATGCGGTAGTCGCCCGCCCACGCGGTTACGTGCGGGAGCAAGCGGTCGCGCACGGCGGCCGCGGCGCGGTCCAGCCCGGGGAGTGGAATCTGGCGGCCGCCCTCGCCACTGACGTACGTGAGACCGACCGCGGCGACGGCGATGCCCACGAGGATGCCCGTGGTGGCGCGGACCTCCGTCGCGACGAAGGTGACGTCGCGGACGCCGACGAACACCGCCTGACCCGCCAGCCCGAACACGCCACCGAGGATGGTGTAGGTCGCCGTCCGTCCGAGGTTGAACAGCGCGTGCTGTCGGAGCTCTCGGAACGACACGAGGTCGTCGCGGCCGGCATCGTCGTCGTGGTCCATCTGGCTGGCGTAGGTTGCGACCAGCGGGCCACACATGCCGATACAGTGTGCACCCCCGAGCAGGCCAACGAGTACCAGTACCGGGATGCCGAGCGTCTCCGTTCCGAGCAGTGGGTTCGCTGGTGTGCACGACGCCATCACTCGGTGGACGCATCGACGACCGTCGCCACGTCTTCGAGGACGCGCTCGTGGTCGGGCCTGTCGGTGCGGTACGCTCGCTCGACGATGCCACTGGGGTTCCGGAGGAATGTCAGAGAGAGGTGCCGGAAGTCGTAGCCGGGCAGCCGGTCGGACTTGCCCGCGCCGACGCGGTCGAACGTGACGCCGAGTTTCTCGTCGACGACCGCGTCGGCGCGGTCCGCGGATTCCGGCCGGAGGAACCGCCAGTTGCCCGCGTCCATGTCGATGTTCATCTGCTCCCCGTACGCTCGGAGGGCCGCCGCGTCGTCGCGCTCGGGGTCGAACGTGATTGCCAGGAACGTCACGTCGTCGGCGATACCGCGCTGGACGGTGCCCTGCTGGACGCCCGCCAGTTGACCGATGAGGCGGACGCACTCGACGGGACAGCTCGCGAAGAACGCGGTCACGACCACGGTCCCGTCGACGTCCTCGCTGTGCACCGTCTCGTCGGCGAGCGGGTCGGGCAGGCTGAACGATGGCAGCTCCTGGCCGTGCGCCGGATAGGGGAGGTCACTGCTGTCGTACTGCTGGTCGTCCGGCGGGTCGAGGGTCGTCTGTCCGCTCCCGTCACCGGTCCCCAGAACGGTCGTGAGACAGCCGGCGGTCGCAGTGACTGCCCCGAGGCCGGTAGCGAGATACGTCCGTCTGTGCATCACACGAAGGTTCCCGATTTGTCGACGTAAGCAGTCTGGTGCGGTTCTCGAAATGCTACGAGAACTGCACCAGACCGGCTATGAGGGACGCTACACGAGGAATTCACATGCGAGAACGAGACGACTTCGCCGTCGAGCGACGGAGACTGCTCGCGCTGTTCGGCACTGGTTCCGCCGCCGCCCTCGCTGGCTGTCTCGGCGGCGGCAGCGACAGTACCGACGACCCCGACCCCGTCGACGTCCCCGAGGACGCCGAGTGCAGCGTCTGCGAGATGCGGGCCGCGAAGTTCCCCGAGTGGAACGCACAGGCGGTCCACGCGGACGACAGCCGCGCGTTCTTCTGCACCGCGGGCTGTGCCACGACGTACTACGCCGTCACCGGAGAGTTCGCCGACACGGACGCCGACATCATGGGGTTCTGGGTGCGGGACCTGGACTCCCGGGACCTCGTCGACGGGACGACGGCGTACTACGCGCTCGAGACGGACTCGGGGCGGTTCGACGACCCGATGCGGGTGAACCCCGCACCGTTCGCGGACCGAGAGGACGCCGTCGCCTACGTCGAGGCGTCCGACGCGCTCGACGAGTCGGACATCGTCGAGCTGTCGGCGTTCGACCGCGAACTGGCCAGTCAGTACCGCGGCGCGCTCCTGGAGTGAGACGGCCGCCCGCCGGCCGCTGTCGTCTCAGTCCACGAGCGTGTCGTCGACGAGCCGCGTGAAGCGGTCGACCAGCCGGTCCGGGAGCGACGGCGTCACCTCGTTTAGCAGTCGACGGGTCTCCGCTGGTCGTGTCAGCGTGATGTGGCTCCGTCCTTTCTGGTCGTAGGTCTTCTCGGCCACGTCGGCTTCGAGGAGCGTCGAGACGTGCCAGGAAATCGTGCTGCGAGCGACGTCCAGGTCTTCTGCCAGGCCCGCCGCGGACGGCTCCGATTCCTCGAGGGCTGCGACGATGATACTCCGGACTGTCTCGCGGCGGAGCAACGCGATGGTGCGTTGCTCCCAGGGCTCGTAGCCCGGCGGGAAGTAGTGCGTCCGCCCGCGGACCTCCTCGATGTCGAGGCTGCCGGCCTTCCGGAGGTTCCGGAGATGGTACTGGGCCTGCCCCGTCGCGATGTCGAGGTTCCGCGCGAGCTCGTTGAAGTGGACGCCCGGGTTTGACTCGACGTGTTGGTCGACCGCCCGTCGCACGTCCCTCATGTATCGCGTGCTAGTCCCGTCGGGCACAAATGCACACGTTCGGTTCCCGAGCAGTGAGAATCCAGCGTTCACTCCACTGACGACGGCGAATCACTGCTGTAGAGCGCGTACAGTATCAGCGTCGCAACCACGAAGTCCGAGCCGTGCTCGACGAGGTGGTGGACGGGCATCGGAACGAGGCCCAGGACGGTCCCGAACCCCACGATGGACCGAGCGAGGAGCAGTCCGAGTGCACTCACGACCAACAGGTACACCTTCGACCGGCGTCGCCGGTACCCGGCCAGCCCCGTCAGGAACAGCGTCGCTGTTCCGAGCGTCGCCAGCCCGAGCACGGCGAGCAGGGCCGCCGCCTCGCCGCCACTCAGCCAGTCGCTGACCGACTGCAACATTGTCTACATCGCTCCTACACACCCGGGTGGCGAGTGTGTTACGGCTGCCGCCGGTCGGCCGACTTGTAGTCCGGGACGTGTCGTACTGGTCGCCGGCGAGGGCCGTGTCAGTACGTGGCGTCGCAGTTCGTCGAGCAGACGCGCTGAACGCGGCTGTCGACGCGGACAGTGTCACGCACAAGAGTCGGAGCAGACGCCCACCGAGAGGGAGAAGCCGAGGGCGGGGTTGGCGTTAGCCCCCGTAGCCTTCGCCCTCGATGGGGCCGCTGAACACGCCGTAGAGGAACTTGAAGTACCACAACACCACCAGCAGCACCGGGAACCCGAGGACGGTCACGAGGTTCAGCGCCAGCGGTGACACGACCGCTTCTCTGACCAGCAGGCCGGTCGGCGGATAGATGACCGGATACAGCAGGAGTGCTATCAGGACGGTCAACAGCGTGGGGAGCGCCAGCGCGCTCACCAGCCAGGCCCGGTACTGGCCGCGTCTGGCCAGCAGACTCCCACCCACCCCCGCGGCGACCGAGAGCGCGACGACTGCGGCCACGGGACCCGAGAGAATCGTGTCGGCGGCGCCGCCCGCGTCGGTCAGGACGACCGTTCCCAGCAGCACGACCACCCCGCCGAGGTACGCCACCGTCGCGCCGATGCCATAGGTACGCAGCTCCGCCGCCAGAGCGGGTTCGGTTTTGGCCGCGAGGAACGCTGCACCCGTGACGACCGAGACGGCGACCAGGCCGACGCCAGTCAGCACCACTGGCAGCGTCGCGCCGTCGAACAGCCAGCGGCCAGCGAGCATCCCGAGCAGCAGCGGCGCGAACACGCTGCCACCGATGAAGGCGTAGTCGGCGTACCGCTTCCACTGTTCGTCGTCGCGCTGCTCGCGCAGCTCCGGGCCGAGCCCGCGGAACAGCAGCGCGAGGACGAACCCGATCGCGAGCAGATAGTTGTCCGCGAGCAGCCGGGAGTACACTCGCGGGAACGCCGCCAGCAGCATCGTCCCGAAGGCGACCAGCCACACCTCGTTGGCGTCCCAGACCGGGCCGAACCCCGCGAGGAACGTCTCCCGCTCGTGTTCGTCCGTCCGGGTCGCGTACAGCATCCCGATGCCGAAGTCGAAGCCGTCGAGGACGACGTACATCCCGAGTGCGAACAGCACGACGCCGAACCATATCTCCGGTAGCGACTCGACGAGGTAGGCGTCGACGGGCAGCAATGACTCAGTCATCGTCGCTCACCCCGGGAATCGGGCCGTGCCAGCGGCCGTCGCTGGACTCCCGGACGCCGAGCGACTGGAGTTCCTCCCGGACCAGCCACTTCAGGATGTACAGGGCGGTCAGCACCAACCCTACGTAGACGACGACGAACCCGACCAGCGTCAGTGTCGCTTCCGTCCCGGTGAGCGTCGAGGAGACTGCCTCGCTGGTCTTGAGTTCGCCCTGGATGACCCACGGCTGGCGGCCGATTTCGGTGACGTACCAGCCAGTGAGCAGCGCGGCGTAGCCGAGCGGCGACGCGGCGATCATCGCCTTCAGGTAGCGCGTGCTGTCGGATAGCCGCCCCCGGTACGTGAGGTAGCCACCCCACAGCGCCAGCCCGATGAACAGGAACCCGAGGCCGACCATGAAGCGGAACGACCAGAACACGAGCGCGACGGGTGGGTTCTCTTCGTACTCGTTCAGTCCGATGACCTCGGCGTCGAAGTCCCCGCCGCTGGCGAGGAAGGACCCGACCGCGGGGAGACTCACAGTGACGAGGTTCTCGGCGCGCGGGTCGGTGAGTGCCGAGGCGGACTTCGGAAACGCGAGCAGGTGCAGGTCGGCCTGGCCCGTCTCGTAGTGGGCCTCCATCGCGGCGAACTTCTGTGGCTGGGTGTCCTCGACGTGCCGGCCGTAGGCGTCGCCGTGGATCGCCTGGAACGGCGCGGAGACGACCAGGAGCACGACAGCCAGTTTGAGTGCGGTGTTCCAGGCGTCTGTGTCGGGCTTCTTCCAGATGATGTACGCCGAGACACCCGCGACCAGGAGCGCGACCGAGATGACTGACGCATTCATCATGTGCACGTACATCCAGGTCATTCGCGGGGTGAGGAACGCGGCGAACGGGTCGGTCAGTTTCGCGACCTCCATCCCGTTGCGGGTGACCATCTCGTAGCCCCGTGGGGTCTGCATCCAGGCGTTGACGACCAGAATCCAGAACCCGGATAGCCAGGCTCCGACGCCGACGAGTACCGACGAGAGGACGTACGTGCGGTCTCGGACGCGGTCACGGCCGTACAGCAAGACGCCGAGGAAGACGGCCTCGAGGAAGAACGCCATCTTCGCTTCGAAGGCCAGCGGGCCGCCGATTAGTTCGCCGGCCACTTCGGAGAACTGCGGGAAGTTCGTGCCGAACTGGAAGCTCATCGGAATCCCGGTGACCGTACCCATCACGAAGCCGGCGGCGAACACGTTCACCCAGAACGAGCGCAGTCGCGCGTACCGCTCGTCGTTCGTCCGGACGTCCTTCCAGGTGAAGTAGACGATGAACGGTGCGAGGCCGATAGAGAGGGACGCGAAGATGATGTGAACGGAGATTGTCCACCCGAACTGCATGCGGCTGGCGAGTTCCGCAGAGAGGAACGCCACTACCCCTGGGTCGAGGGTAGTCAGCACTGGAGTCGGGCTCATAGACGTCACTACGGTCTATTGGCTTATGAGTAGGCTCACGATTCTCGCATTCGAGTACCGCACCAGACAATGTTTATTGGCAGAGCCCTACGCTACGTGCACGATGTCCGAAAATCTGTTTTCATATACCAATCTCTCTGTCTAACTCCGCGTCTGGTCGCGCGTCACCCCGCCCTCGCTGAGAGCGGCTGGATACCTCCTGAGACTCGTCGCCGGCACCGCCATCGCCGTGACAACGTTCGACCGCGCGGCCGAGGCCCTGCTGACGCTGATTCCCGTCGTCACCGTCGACCTGTCGTCGGTCCTCGTCGGCGATTTTGAAGTCCTCCGGGACCATGGAGCCTGTAGAGCGCTCAAGCCGTGAGACCCGTTTGCGGTATATCCATTCCACATTCGGGGTGAGCATAGGCTGTCCAGCTATCCGGAGCGTGAGTGAATGCAGCAGCTGGGCGATTCGAGCAGCCTCGCGTACTCTCAGGGACGAACGGCACTCGGTTCACGTGACCACGTTTTCGATTGGAGGACTCGCAGGACGGCGGCATCTCCCCAGCCACCGGGATGGGGTCACACTTCCATGTGCTCCTCGACGAACCAGTGAATGATGTGGCCCTCGGCACGGTGGAGGACGTCGCTGCACGTCGCGTTCGCCACGCCGAGGGACTCGGCCACGTCCCCCAGTGTCGCTTCCCGCGGAGCGCGATAGTAGCCGGCGTCCACCGCGGCTAGAAGCACTTCCTGCTGGCGGTCAGTCAGCAACTGGTCCGCCTGGCTGGCGTCGATCTCGCGGACGTATTCGATAGCGAACCCGATGTCCATGTCGTCGAGGTGGTCGCGGAGACTCGAGAGGCGGCTCGTTGAGGTCGTCACCTCCCAGGTGGCCACCCCTTCCTGGATGTCGAATGGCATCTTGAGCGGCACGCCCGCCCGCCAAACGGGAAGCAATGGGAGCGGATTCACCGTCTGTATCTGGAGCAGCGCTTCGTCGTCGTGTTTCCAGAGCAATTCGAGGTCCTCGACGTCGTCACGACTCTGGATGTCAGTGATAATCGGCAGCGGGTCGGTCGCGACGAGTCGAACCAACCCGATTCCAGTTCCCTCTCCCGGGAGACTCGTGACGACCTGAAAGACTACTTCCGGGTGAGCAGTCGAGATGTCCCCGATCCAGGTAGACTCCGGGATGTCTATCGTGAGTTTCGCGTGTGGCATCGTTGATACCTCACTTCGGGCCCGACTCACAATAGGGGCAGGCACGAACATAGTAGATGCCACCTCGTGGATTCGTACTGAGGACTACCCTGTCGGGGCGGGTACCGCCACCTAATGTCCACACCGCGGGAACAGACGGTAGTAGACGAGCCAATCGCGCAGTCCACCGTCGCCCGTATCCACATCGTTCCTCGACCATCCCCAACTAAATCGGGAACAGCCCCTGGCGTCTCTCGTTCAGCGGCTGTCCGCCGCAGTCCGGGGGTGACTCCCCAGTAATGTCCGATGCGAGCAACTGGATCACGGACAACGCTTGCCTCATCATCGCGGTGATGGTCGTCGCGTCCGCGGTCGTCGCTGCTGGTGTCCCGATGGTCGACCGCTCGACATCCCTCGACCAGTTCCAGACCGACGCCGAGGAGGCCGATGCCCTCGACTACGTCGACGCGAATTTCTCGACGGGAACGACCGACACGACGTCCACACAGGTCATCGTCCAGGACGAGGACGTCCTCGATAGGGAGACGCTCGTTTCGATACTGGAATACGAACGAGCACTCCAGACGAACGAGACAGTCAGCGCGACACTCGTCGAGAACGACTCCACCCGGAGCATCGCGAACCTGGTCGCGACCGCAGCGATCCAGAACGACCAGGCAAGTGACCTCCAGACCCGCGAACGTGAACTGGCTAGGACGGAGGCGGAACTCACGGGTGCCCTCGATTCACTCGCACGCAACCCGAACGCGAGCATCCGACCCGCGTTCGATGCCGTCGACGCCAACACGTCCGTGACCCTCACTGAGGAAGACTACGTGCTGTTCGCAGACGCTGCCGAGCAGCGACGCGAATCGGCTAACGGAAACGAGACGGCTAACAGCCCCGCGACGGCCGCGGCCCAAAACAAAACGAGAGACGGTACGGGGAACATCACGGGAGCAATTCTCGCCGACGAGTACACGAACCTCGCCGAGGACAAGCGAGAGTTAGCGGACCTCGACCCCACACTCGAGGCTCAAACCGAGACACTCCGGTCGCTAACCGAGTCGGGTGTCGAGACCCTCGTCGCAGACGTACTCGCCGGCGATTCGGAGCGGTCGGCGCGAGCACTCGCGTTCATGCCCGACTACTACGAGCCGGGCGCCACCGAGACGAACGCGACGCTGCTCGTCGTAACCCAGGAGACAGCCGGCGGGTCGTTCGCACCCGGTGACGCGCCCGACGACATCGAGGACGCACAGGCCGCGATGACAGCCCTGGCGCCGGGCGACGACTCGATGTCCGTCCTCGTCTACGGTGACGGAATCGTCTCCACGGAGATTACGGACTCGATGATCGACAGCGTCCTGCTGGTCGGCCCGCTGGCCGTTGCGTTCGTCCTGCTCGTGCTCGTGGTCGTCTACCGAGACCTGCTCGACATCCTGCTCGGCCTCCTCGGAATCGCGCTCGTCCTCGTGTGGACGTTCGGGGTGATGGGGTGGTTCGACATCGCGTTCAGCCAGCCATTCATCGTCGTGCTCGTCCTGTTAATCGGGCTCTCCATCGACTACGGCCTCCACGTCGTGATGCGCTATCGCGAAGCCCGTGAGTCCAGTGAGACACCACCCAGTCGCGCCATGGTTGTCACCCTCGGGAGCGTCGGGGTCGCACTCGTCTACGTGACCACGACAACCGTCATCGGGTTCCTCTCGAATCTCACGAGCCCGCTCGCAGTCTTCCGAGACCTCGGCGTCGTCAGCGCCATCGGCATCGTTGCGACGCTCCTCGTGTTCGGCCTCCTCGTTCCGGCGCTGAAAGTCGAACTCGACGAGCTACTCGAGAGCCGGGGAATCGACCGAGTGAAACCCGCCGTCGGCACCAGAGGCGGCCCGGTCAGTCGCCTCCTCGATACGGGCGCGACGCTCGCGGCGAAGGCGCCCTACGTCGTCATCGCCGTCGCGCTCCTCGTCAGCGCCGCGGGCGCCTACGGGGCGACGGACATCGACGCCAGCTTCGAGCAGTCGGACTTTCTCGCGGAGGACCCCGACGACTGGCTGAAGGACCTCCCCGACCCGATCGCACCGGGGACGTACACGGCGGAGATGGCGATCGATACGCTCGATCGTGACTTCGTCAGACAGGACACCACCGCCACGATACTCCTCAGAGGCGACGTGACCGACCCCGCGACACTCGACCGGCTCGACGCGGCGCGCGTCAACGCCAGCAGCATGTCGGCGACGGAAACGTACGCCGATGGAGAACCCGCAGTGACCGACCCGCTCACGGTGATGGATCACGTCGCGGCGGACAACGAGTCGTTCAACCGGACGCTGTCGGCCGCCGACACCGACGGCGACGGCGTCCCCGACGAGAACGTGACCGCCGTCTACGACGAACTGTACCGGGTGGCACCCGAGGAAGCCGCCGACGTCGTCCACCGAGAGAACGGCGAGTATCGGGCTGTCCGGATGGTCGTAACCGTCGACGGTGGAGTCGACGACGATGTCGTCCGCGACCAGATGGGCTGGGTTGCCGACGACGCCGGCTGGGAGGGCGTTTCCGTCATCGCGACCGGCGACGTGATTGTCAACCAGATCACGGCCGACCAGCTCGCGGAGACGGCGCTCCTGAGTCTCGTCGTCGCCCTGCTGTCGGTCGTCGTCGTTCTCGCAATCGCTTACCGGCTCACCGAGGGGAGCGCGTCACTCGGCGTCGTCACCATCGTTCCCGTCGCGTTCACCCTGACGTGGGTGCTCGGAACGATGGCGCTGCTGGACATCCCGTTCAACATCGTCACCGGCATGATCACCGGGCTCACGATCGGGCTCGGCGTCGATTACAGCCTCCACATCAGCGAGCGATTCAACCAGGAACTCGCCGAGGCTGAGACGGTTGCCGCGGCGTTACACGAGACCGTCACCGGGACCGGTGGTGCGTTGCTGTCGAGTGCGGCAACGACTGCCAGCGGGTTCGCCGTGCTGCTCGTCGCAATTCTCCCGTTCCTGCAGTCGTTCGGCCTTATCACCGCGCTGACGATCGTGTTTGCGTTCCTCGCCAGCGTGTTCGTCCTCCCGAGCTTGCTCGTCGTTTGGGCACGGGTGGTGAACCGAGATGCCGGACTGAGGGAATCTACCACCGGTACGGCGACAGAACCACCCGATAGCACAACCGAAGGCGAGGCTGACGTGACGCGAACGGTTCACCGCTCCTACCTCTCCCCCGACCAGGTCGTTCCAGTGACCGTCTCGCTCCGGAACGTTCGCGATCGGATGATACTCAGGGAATCAGTCGATGGCGAGATCGGCGATATCGACCTCTCCCCCGAACCAGTCGCCGTAGACCGCGATGACAGGAGCGTCACCGTGTACTGGGATACGACTGATCCGGTGGGAGACGCGACGCTTGAGTACGTGGTCGAACTCCCCGCGGAAGTAGTGGATGGCGATGTAGTCACGATTGAGGGGACCGTCGAAAGCAGTGACTGCCGATGGTCGGTCGGTGGAGACGAGACGGCCACTGTCGTCGAAGATATCTTCCAACGCGTGCTTGAGCGTGGTGCAGTCACTGCCGCGGACATCGAGATCGCTATCGAGCGTGACGATATCACTCCCAAAGAAGTCGCACGTCTTCGTCGTGCTTGGCTCAAAGGGGACTGAGTCCGGCAGTATTACTCGCCGTCGACGGGTTTCAAGTCGCTCGCGGATTACGCCCTTGGTCGGCAAGGAATTCTCGTGTTGATCTTCCGAATGTCGTTGACCTGCGCGATGGTCTCTTCTCCATCCGCGGCCCAATCAGGAACACACAGCCGAGGTTGCACACCCAAATGGTATGCGTCCCGACACTCGTTAATCTACCTCTCGAATACCGTCTGCGACATACTGTACCTCGACTACTGAAAGGGGAAGCCTAGTCGAAGAGGACGCAATCTATGGTTACGTACACAGCCTGGGTGAAGTTAGGAGAATCGCGAGCGTCCTCGATCTTTCAGGTTCGGTCCGTGATCAGGCGTGCCAACTGTTCCGGAGCGCTCAAACCGAAGAC